>C687J13896_1000008_pt1 | contig 244136 bp, 342 predicted proteins | sample RifGroE2_FD_13896 | JGI IMG/M metagenome (IMG submission 13896)
TCAACAATATCGCAATTCTTGGTCCCACATGGACAAACATGTACTATTATGCATGGTTTATTATAGTTTTTAGCTATATTACCACTATATGTAACTATCTGATCTAGTTCAAACATTGGTGTATCCATGTTATTCAATCCATGATGTTACTATGTTGTCTACGGGTGCATCTTTCTTTAACTTCTTTAATCTATTAGAACATATCGGGCCATAGCTATTATGCTTTCTATATTTTCCTGCTAATAATACATGCTGGTGTGCACATTCAACAATATCGCAATTCTTGGTCCCACATGGACAAACATGTACTATTATGCATGGTTTATTATAGTTTTTAGCTATATTACCACTATATGTAACTATCTGGTCTACCTCAAACATAGTACCTCCTATAATTATAATATTAATGAGGGTGTGCTATTACGCCAAATGCTCTGAGGGTCTAGTATAGCATTGCACCATTAGACCTAACAAGAGCCCAATGATACTTGAGTATGCCGCTTTCATAACAACCTTTGACTGTTGATTAAATCACGCGTCACTATACTAACTCTTTTCAGCTAACAGTTTTCCGTATGTTTCCCCTGTACGATATCTATACATGCTTGTTACATGATGTAGCTTTCACGTACTCGCAACTCCTTAGATGAGTCAATACCTTATACTTTGTTAAGTATTTTGATATCAACTTCGCTTTCGCGAATGGCTGCCTCTAAGCCAACATTCCCTCATTAGTATTATTAACAAATCTACTATCTAAAGTAAGTCTTCTAATGAATCAGCATCCGTGGCCTTTCTCACAGTCCATGAACACCAGGTACAGTCTTCTCTTACAAGACCACGTATAAATATGTGTACTCCATAACATACATCGTCTCCCATAGGTCTACAAGTTCTTCTACATGGTTTAATTTTTTCTATAATAAAAGCCTTGCCTAGCAGTTCTTCTTTGATTCCTTCAGTCCTATGAAAAATAACTATTTCGTCTATACTAAGACTTTCGTTACTTATACCCCCCATAATCACCATCCATTAACAAGTAAGTCTTCTAATGAGTCAGTTGACTTAATTTTCCTTACAGTCCACGAACACCATGAGTATTTTTCCATATTAAGTCCATGGATGTATATCGTCTGTCCATAACAGACTCTTTGTCCTGTAGGTCCATTGCATCCGAAACATTCAATTGTTTTTCCTATTGTAAAGATGTTGCCTGATAGTTCCTCATAAGGACCGTTAGTCTCATGGAAGATAACCATCTCATCAACGTTAAGTCTTTCGTTACTCATATTTCCTATGACCTTTCACCTACTTGCTCTTTATTACAGAATCAATTAGTCCATAAGCTAATGATTCAGTAGCGGACATGAAGAAGTCACGCTCAGTATCAATTTGAACTTTCTCCAAGGGTTGGCCTGTATTCTCAGATAAAATTCTGTTAAGTTCGTCCTTCATACGTAATATCTCAGCAGCCTGAATCTGAATATCAGTAGCTTGACCACGTGACCCGCCTGAGGGCTGGTGAATCATTATACGGGAGCTTGGCAATGAGAATCTCTTACCCTTGGTTCCTGCTGCCAACAGGAAAGCCCCCATACTGGCGGCTTGTCCAACGCATATGGTGGCTACGTCAGCTTTAATGTACTGCATAGTATCATATATTGCCATTCCAGCAGTGACTACACCACCAGGGGAATTAATATATAAGCTGATATCTTTTTCTGGATTATCACTTTCAAGGAACAACATCTGAGCAACTATGGCATTAGCCATATAATCATCAATCTCTCCGCCTAAGATTATGATGCGATCCTTCAACAATCTTGAATAGATATCGTAAGACCTCTCACCATTCATCGTCTGTTCAATTACAATAGGAATCAATACTAATCTCTCCCTTTATCTATTTTTATAAATCTATGTGAGCATAAACCTAATGGATTTTCAATAAAGTTTAATGTTAATTTTGGACAAGTATCCCAGTGTTCCTTATGAATGCAGCGATATACATTATTCACGGCAATACACCGAGTGCTTTTTCGTATCACATAACATTTATCCATGATTATAAGGTGCCCATTCCGTTCGTAATTCTCAGTTGATACTACAATATCTCCCGCATTAATCACATCCACAACCACCGTAATCACCACCGCAAGATCCAGAATCATAGGAGCCATTATCTGAATAACTATGACTGTTATGATCATGAGAACTGTGTGAGCTGTGATTGCTATGAGAATTATGATGTTGAGAATTACTATGACTCGTCTTATGAGTATCATCACCAAGTACAATAGCTGTTTGTACTGGGTCAATGTCGTAAGTCTTAACTGACTTTTTCTCTATATGGCCATTGACCCTATTTGGTATTTTTGTGTTAGGAGATGAACTTGCATGTATGCTAGCTTTCCTAGACTCAGGGACTATGCTAGACTTAGCTACTGACTGATTAATTATTTTCAGATCTTGGATCTCTCTCTTATAGGAATATATTTCTTCCTTTAGAGATGATATCTCCTTATTCTTCCCTGATACTATTTTGAATAGTATCAGAGCCATTATAAGACTTAAAACATTAAGAGTTAATGAAAACACTCTATTCCTCCTCCTTAATAAATTCTATCCAATCTTCTGTTTTCCCGTCTGGACAGCCTATACGACAGTACTCTTGACCTCCGTCTACGAAGATACTTTTACAACTACATCTAACAAAGTCATGACGAGACTTGCTCTCAAGTATATCTCCGCACTTCTTACATTTGACTTTGTTCTTATACTTGGCCATATGCTGTACTCTCCTTTGCCCATGTTACTTGTTTATTATCATCTATGTAGTAATCAATATCCGACTCTGGGATTTCATATACTTCTTCATAACTAGAGTGCTTATCACATCCAAATAATGTGTCTACAAGTATTAGTAATTCCTTAATCTTATCCTTACTACACTTAATATATCCATTATTACCGCACCTTGAAGTAATGTAGTATACTTGTGGATTGCTTATATCCATTATGCATCTCTACCTTCTGTTTATACTTCCTCCAGCTCTAACGCTACCTCCTACGTCATCACAATTGACTGACCCACCAGCAATTACATCCCCTCCTACATCATCACAGTTTACAGATCCTCTTGCAGAGACATTACCCGCTATTCTACCATGCACTGATACGCTCTTATCAGAGATAAGGCTAACGAGGTCACCTTTTACAGTAATAGTTGTACCTACTGCTTCTGTTATAGTTTTTCCATCAACCGTTATCACATTATCTGATACAGTTATATTATTTCCATGCACTGTAATACCATTAATTGTTATCATCCAAATTCTCCTCATATGCTATGTAAATTTCTAGGCGGTGGGAACTAGCCGACTATGTCGCACGCCCCATCTCCGCCAACTGGATGGCACGGTAAGAGTCGAACTTACGTCACCAGCTTGTGGGCCGGAGCTCTACCATTAAGCTACATGCCAGTGTATTCTAGCAACATCTATACATTTTACATGGTCTAAAATCAAAGAGTTCAATAAGCTCTCCGTGGTTGTAGCAACAGTACCAAGCTTCTATTCTATTATCTTCAACAATCTTAGTATTAGGATTAAGCACTATACCACCGCTAGCTCGTTTATTAATACAGTGTCGGCAACTCTTACAAGACCTTAACTTGAGCATTCCTAATATTTTATTAAACATATATTCACCTCATCCAAATATTAATTTTTCATCATCCTTAGGTTTTCTGAATGCATTCTCACATCTAAATGACATGTTATTCTTTTTAGGATCTAATGATATAAATTGCCCATTACAATACTTATCATTAGTCATTAAACACACATAAAGGTTATGATCTTGTTTACTACTAAAAGGACATTTAACAATCTCATTTATTATATAAGCAAGACCTATTCCGCATTTATCTCCTCCTAAAATACTGTCGGGGAGTGTATTAATATTAGATATTACTATCTCATCTACATTGAATGTCACTATATATTCACCACCACTGATATTATAAATATCACTATAATGTGAAGCCATTGATCAATACCTATGTTCATCCACCATAAGCCAGGTATATCCTCCCTAGGTATACGCTTAACATTGACCATTAACCACACTACAAGCTTCCTATCATCAATAAAGAAATGAGATATTAGTAATGCTAAGTACGTCCATATCAAAGTCATTTCACTATATCCGAATAGAGTTAATGTTAAAGTAGATAGCGTAGCATAAATGAGTGAATGTACATATCTAGCTTTCCAGTTAGTAAACTTATTAGTTGCTTCCCAATTAGTTTGTACTATCCAGTCATAGGCCATACTAACGAATAAAACTATGAATAATGTAGCATCAAGTTTCAGCATATAATTCCTCCATATCAATTTTAATAAAATACTTATTGAATAAGGCATCATCATCTATATCCAAACCATCACTAATATTATAAGAGTTGTTATCGTCAGCTACAACTCTATATTTTCTCATGCTTTCATATATTGGATAGATTTTATCTACTGTTAAGCGTCCATCGGCTCTTAGCTTCGCTATAGCATATATTTTCACACAATCACCTCATTCTCGATTATAGATATCTATAATATATATAAAGTATCTATTAAACAATTCATCTGTATCGGTATCCAAGCTATCAGACACTCTGCAAATAGAAGCATCGTCTGATTTTATCCAGTACCTATCTCCAAGTCTGTTCATATCATAGATTTTGTCAATAGTTAATGTCTCAGATACATTACGTTTTGCTACTGCTAACATTTTCCCCTCCTTATAATGGTGGAGAGAGTCAGAGTTGAACTGACACAGCCGAAGCCACGGTTTTACAGACCGCTTCCCTTACCAATGGGATATCTCTCCATCTAATGGTTCAAATCTATTGCCACATGTATGATACAAGCTTTCACATATTGTAACTACTTGCCCGGTACACTTACTACCTATACAATTATAATATCCTGACGGAAATCTTGTGTTGATTGTACCATCAAGTACGTGTTTGCATGTTCTAATGCTTGATATAACTACCGTAGTTCCCTTCTCTATTACTGAGAAACGGCGGTAATTATCTGTAATAGGACAGGAAAATATAGTTTTAACGATTTGGTCTACTTCGTATATCGGATACATTATTAGTCTCCTGTAAATATATTGCCTATTTCCTCATTAGATGGTATAAAGTGGTTTGAACAAAATTGTTTATTACTTCCGCATATTTTTAATAACTGCCCATTACACTTTTGATTAAAACACATATAAGAACCATCTGGTTGCACTATTATGTCCTTGCGACCTGCTATTATTAATGGACAGTTACTAGCTTTATTAACAACTATATGATCTCCTTCTTCTATTTTAATAAGTCTATTACCTGTCGCTATTCTGATCTCACGAGTATTTAATAATATCTGGTCTTTAGAGAATTTAATAACATTCACCACCAAGTTTATTTATGGTGGACCCTGAGAGACTTGAACTCCCAACCAGCCGGTTATGAGCCGGATGCTCTACCGTTGAGCTAAGGGTCCAAGTGTCAGCCTTGCCCAGGGGCTGACGATAGTACTTAGAAGATTTACCTAGTCCCTCAACTAGGCTGCTAATGGTAGGTCTTTGGCTATGGCGGAGGGCACAGGAGTCGAACCCGCTAGGCTTTTACACCCGACTGTTTTCAAGACAGTTTGCCACCGTTGGCCTACCCTCCATATTAAATTTAGTTTGGCTGGCATAGCTGGGCTCGAACCAGCAACCTCTTGATTAACAGTCAAGTGCTAACTACCTATTGAGCTATATGCCAAGGTTAGTGGGTGTTGCGATCACCCACTAGGTAAAACCTGATATGGTTTAGGACCAGCAGTAGTCTTTGGTACTGAGGACTGGAGTCGAACCAGCTACCACCTAATTAAAAGTTAGGTGCTCTTCCAGATGAGCTACCTCAGTATACTACGATTAATAAGAACAAATTGATCATCAGCCTCAAGTATTATATCTGTTGGAAAATTAAAGTTGTTATCATCAGATATATAGTATGCACTTTCTGTCTCAAAATTATTTGGTATGCCATACAGTATAGGATACATTTTGTCTTTTGTAAAGAAACTGTATTTATCCGTAATGCACACAATACTTCCTTGCATACCAACACCTCTAATCAATAAATATAAAATTGCTATCTCCATCTATCCAATTGGTTGATATCTGTTCGTCTTCATCATCAATTATATAATGATATAAACTATCTGATGATCTAACTAGTATAGGATACATTTTGTCTCGTGTCAGGAAGGTATATATACCAGTATTACATATTACATATTTAGGTTGCATATTGTTACCTCAAATATGGATCTAGATCTTCATCACATATCCGACATATCTTTAGAACTGGATGATAGGCTGGTGTTCCATCTGGGAACTTGTGATTGCATCCTCTAGTTAGTTTCCGTAACTTTGAGTCAATATTGATTAGAAACTTTCCACGCTCTTCCTTTAAAGCCATTACCTCATTTATTGTCCTCTGATTCATAATGATTCTCCTTAGTCATTTGGTTGCAGAGGTGGGACTCGAACCCACAACCTTTAGCTTATGAGGCTAACGAGCTACCTTTGCTCTACTCTGCGATGGAAGGGAGAGAAGGAATCGAACCTTCATAGCTAGGGTCTTCCTAGGATGTTGCCTGTTACATCATCTCCCTATGATATTCATCATAAACCTTTTCATACTCTCTTTGTTCTTCCCAAGACTTAAAGTTCTTAGTTACTTCACAGTCCTCACATACTAATGCTTTCACATCATCGAACGTTATATCTTTTAATACCATTGTCTTTTTACATATAGGACATTTTAATTTTTTATATTTCATTCGAGATCTCCTAAAAATATTTATATTTGGGGAGGGATTAACGATTCTTCACCCTCGATTCCTGCCCTATACGACCATGATGTATAGCTCCGTATTGGCTTCGCTAACAGGTATAGTTCTTTTCTTTGTCATAGACTTTTAATCTATTACCAACTCTTTGATCGTATGACTACTATCACCCAAATAATTGTCCATGGGAGAATAGTTAAGTAGGGTATATTATCTGTACGTAGAAGTAACCCTACTTTACACTACCCATGAAATCTTAATATCTGTTTATAGTTTCAAGCACATTAGTGTTGTTGACTTCGCATGTTTTAACGAAGTCAAAGATCTTTTCTGACCAACCAGCTATCCTATATACGTTAGGTTCATCCATAGGTACCGGTGTAGTACCATATGAAGATAAATCAATAGTATATAGTTTGATATCTGGATTTATTGTTCTCCTATAGTCTTTCAGTAAATCAGCTAATGCCTTTCTGCTGCCACCACCATAACCCCAAGCAGTAACACCATAGCATTGTTCGTCAGAGAAGATGAAGATTCTATCCGCAAAGGTTTTCTTCTTCAGTAGCTCTTCGACTACACGGTAAGCATTTGTAGACATACCTTTGGTATCTGCCCTAGCTATCCTATTCATGTTAGTGAATATGGAGTCAGCCGGATTAAGGTTAACAGGGCACCAATCAGTACCGAAAGCACCTACTATAGAAGACTCACAGAAACCATGAGCCATAGCACATAGTAAATTAGCAATGTTGGCACATGATACCTTGCTTCTTTCTGATACAGCTTGTGACATAGAACCAGAATTATCAGCTGCAAGCAGTGTTATACCTTCAAGCATAGGGACATTCTGTACACTTATACTAATGGCCTCAGATAATGCTGCAAGTACTTTAGATATATTAGGATTAGTACCAATTAAGCTTTCCATTTCACGATAAGCACTATAAAATCTAAATGGAAGCTGCTTAGATCTAAGAACTTGATTAGGGTCCTTCAATCTCTCAATGACACTACCTATACATTTAGCATCAGCATTAATGATGTTCCTTATATTACGGAGCATAGCCATGAAAGGTAAGTTAAGTTCATCCCATACTTCAGGCTTGTTACCAAACTTACTTACAGCCATCTCCCAGGTCATATCACCAGCCCTAATAAGATGTCTAGCTTCTTCGAAGTTATCTATCTTAGCAAACTCTTTATGAGCTTTGTGCAGCACCATAACGTCATCGTTCTCTATATCATGACACATATACTTAAAGATAGCATCGTGCAGTACATCACTTGGTTTAGCACGACATACTCTGATTACATCTTTAATCTTAACTGATTTACTCCTGTCATACTTTAAGAAATGATACTCACCGAAAGTATTCAATACATCGGAGATACCTTTCTTAAGTGAGTTAGGGAAGGCATGAGTGCCACCTGCTTGACCTTTATCACCTATGTCACCATGTTTACTAACCCAGTAAGCAACTAGTTCAGCAGGTTCATCAGCACGCTTTAATATACGAGGAACCCATTTACGAACGAATGGCTTACACTCATTGATTGCTGCAGCTTCACCCAGTAGTACTATAGGTATAGATCTTAAGTACATTTCATTTCTAGCATAAGCAGCTAGCTTTAAGATAAACTCAGGATCTATAGCTGCTACTTGCTTAATGTCTCTGATAATACCAGCAAGAGTTTCAGTGTTTTTCTGGTAGTAAGTATCAGACAGTAAGCAGTTACATACTTTCTTATACAGTCTAGTTTTAGCATCCATTTCGAAAGCTACACCACCTGCGAGGTTCTTAATTACATCAGGTCTGTTGACCACACTAGCCAATCTACTGGCAGAATTAAATTTAGACATTAGTGTCACTCCTTATAATTTGATATGAGAGAATAAATGAATAGGGTAATTTGATGTTTCAATAAGATACTAATTTGTATATATGAAGTAACCCTATCCTACACTACTCATAAATTTGTATGGGAGAATAATCACATAGAGTAGCTTTTAGTGCTCTAACCAACTGAGCTACAGAACCTTTTGATGAGGCCCTGGTAGGACTCGAACCTACGACCACTCGATTACAATTCGATGAAACTCTATGCTACACTACCCATAATATTGTATCAGGAAGAATTGTTCGTTAAGAGTACATAGTGCTCTACCAGCTGAGCTACGGAGCTATCAGTTGCTCTGATGGGACTCGAACCCATGACCACTCTATTAAATGTAGAAGTAACTCTTAACTACACTGTCCTGATAATAAGCTTAGATTAGGAAGAATAAGCTATAAGGGTACATTACGTTGCCTTGACTACTTGGCTAACCCACTATGGTTGTGGGTGAGAGATTTGCACTCCCGATCACGGCTGAAGATGCGAAGTAACCCATTATATACACTATCCTAATCTTAAAATTGTTAGGGAGAATTAAGCGATAAGAGACTATCTAAACCAGTGCCTTGGACCGCTTGGCTAACCCGTGATAGCCACGGGTGGAGGATTTGAACCTCCGGATGCTGGTGCCCTATTGAAGTAACTCTTATCTACACTACCCTAATAGTTTGCGATAGGAGAATAATTAATAGTAGGGTGGCACTTTTATCAGAAGTAACCCTACATCACACTACCTATCAATATTTTAATGAGAGAATAATTGGACAGAGAGCTTTGTATATAAATAAGAAGTTTATTTTTGAAGTAACTCTGCCCTACACTGCTCATTAATTACGTTGTGCTGGTGGTGCTCCTGGTCTAGAACTTACAGGAGCAGAATTGAGTCCTTGCTTTCTGACTCTACCCTGTGTAAGTAGAGCTTTATTAGGTTTAATACTATCATGTTTGAATAGATTTAACAACCATTTAAGCATAATACCATCCTTTCATTGGAGGAGAGTGTAGGATTTGAACCTACGCAGGTGTTACCCTGACCTTTGATTAGCAATCAAGTACAATGCCACTCTGTCAACTCTCCATATCATATGACCATTTGTGTCACGAATCAGCCCACTCTGGACACCCTTCGCACCTCTGGCTACTCCCGCAGCCTGGTCATATAAATTAAACTGGCGACCGGGTGAGGATTTGTACCTCACTTCTAGTATATACTCTCCCAACTGATATATGTCGCTGCAGTTCGATTTGATATACCCGGTAAAAGTATACTCTAAGCATTTTTGTTATAAGTTACTTATTGCGCTAATAGGGCTTATAACAAAAACCATAGGTGATTGTTTTAACTTGATTAAACTACCGGCCTTATAACTGTTTTGAATAGGCAGGATTCAAACCTGCTTGGTCCGGAATACGGTTCAGCTACCTTCGGTTTATCACGCCGATGCTGTACCCTATCGTATCTTATATGTTTTGGTAACTTGACATCCTTACTCTTGGCCTTCGGTTCAGGACTTCTTATATCTCTGCATATAGTAACTTTAGGTGTTCTCACCACGCCGCTATTCAAAAGTCAAAGAGGTTTACTACTGGTCTGGGTGGCAAGGCTCGAACTTGCGACCACCTGCTCCCAAGGCAGGCATGCTACCACTGCACTACACCCAGATGGTTGGTGCACCATGAAGGACTTGAACCTTCAACCTACCGATTAAGAGTCGGTTGCTCTAGCCAATTGAGCTAATGGTGCATGTAAGCGGGTAAGGATTTGCACCTTACATGTCATCAGGAGCTTATCCCTGATGGTCTAGCTGTTTTTACCTCTAGACAAGGATCTATGAACTCAATAGCTATCTAGAATTACTATATAGCGTCTACTATTGCCCTAAGAAAGGTATGCATCCCTTTTGGAAAACAGGCTTTACCACCGATTAAGGTGTCTATTCTCGCCACCGCTTATTTACTGGAGCCTCCTACAGGACTTGAACCCGTAACCCACTCCTTACAAAGGAGTCACTCTACCAATTGAGTTAAGGAGGCAATTTCTACAAAATATTCTTTGAATGATGTATCAGCATCTGTATTACTATAAGCTGTAATGCAATATGTATGATCATTATCACCTGTAAAATGATAATAACCATTCTTTTTAATTATCTTATATATTTTATCAACAGTTAATATTCTACTCATGCCACGTATACATGCCGCATTAATAGTTTGGCCACTTATGCTGATTGTATTGATAACTATTTCACCTCACCGTATATAGTTCTATGAAATAATATTTGAAAGAAGTGTCTGTAATGTAACTATCCGCTTTACATATATAATAGTTATGTCCATTGTCACCGACAACACGTAGTTCATTTCTATCGTCTTGGTAAAGTTTATATATTTTATCTACGGTGAATATATTAGTAGCCCTGTTCTTACATACCGTATATACTTTCATATACAACCCCCTATCTGGTGCACCTGGCCGGTATCGAACCGGCTCTCGTTTCCTAAGCATAAGATCAAGGATTACGCGCTTCCTTACTCAACTTCACCGAGCGGTTTTTCAGTGCCTCTGCAACCTTATCTCTGCAACCAGTCTCCGTTTTACTGTGCTCTTTCCATTGAGCTACAGGTGCATTAATATAAAGAAAGCATTAAATAAACTATCTATTTTAAGATTACTATCAAGTGAGATTCTAATCTTATGTTCAGAATCAGATGTAATAGTATAATATTCTTCTTCAGTATCTATATGTAATTCAGTTTCATAAATTTTATCTATAGTGATCATGTAAACATTTGAATTAATATGTTTGACAGATCTTTTACAGACTATTAGCATCTTGTTCCTCCCATATTAGAACCTCATCTAATTTTGGCTCTCTGAAGTAGGTATGACACCAATAACATCCACGTATATTTATCTCAAGCTTTGCACATTCACTATCCATACTGCAAACATCAGCATGAAGGCATCTACGTACTTTATCAATTAGTACAGCAGTACCTTGTAAAATTGGTACTATATCTTCTTTGTCAAGGAGCAATATGAAGTCTGCTTCAACTATCACTATCTGGTCAGTCTCTAACATAGTTATCTCCTTCAAATACTAGTTCTTCGTTGACCTTAGGAACTCTAAATTTATGAGCACAGAAGAATGTTTTATTGTTCACTCTATATATAGTCATACTACATCTTTTTTCGTAGGAACATCGCATACCACATTTCCGTACATCATTTATGACTACTGCAGTTCCAGCTTTTATTGTAATATGATTTCCGGATCTCTTATAATACCATAGACTCTCATTAGCGACCATTATTCTATCTATCATGGTATATTACCAGATCTGTATCTGTATCGATAGTATACATTGGATCATCATGAGTGTCTGTTAACTTGAAACCAAACATTCCACATAGTATATCAGCTACTTCTGTGATACTCCCATGCTTGTACTCTATGTAATTAAGAGCTTCTTGGTACATATATCTAAGTGATTCAATATCAAATTCTTTCTCATGAGTGATAAGCTGAGTTTTAAAGTATCCATCTACTTCATAGGTAATCATGATCACTGCTCCTAGTTTATATTGGCATGGTAGTTAGGAATTGGACCCAAATCTACGGTGTTGGAAGCCGTTGTTCTACCGTTGAACTACTACCACATGTAGGCGGTATAACCGCCTATAATTGCTTAGCAATAAATTCTCTAAGATCATTACTAATCTTAGTAAAGTTTTCTTCCGGTACTTCTATTAAATATCCACCTTTGATCTGTAGCCAGTAACCATTGTCTTTCTTAATGGTATGAACTACATCACCATATTTAGTTTTCAATGGGTAAATGTTTCTAATGGCGGTTTTTAAATCAATTGAATGATTCCCCTTTACTGGTTCTGAATGTCATCAATCTTCGGATAATAGAATACAACGAAACCTTTACCATCTGGTTCTGATTCAGCAGAAACAAGTTCAACATTAGATAGTCTTCCATCAAATGTTTCTCTATGTAGCCCTGATAAAAGGTCTCGATCACTTATCTCATCTAATACCTCAACTAGATGTCCATAGTCATATGGATTTCTTACCTCTGCTTCTATCATTCCTTCTAGTGTGTAGTACATCCTTATCTTCATATTGAATCACTACCTTTGCGGTATCATTAAATATCATAACATCTTTTATATCTAACATAACTTTGATATATCCTTAATGATTGCCTTTCTTTGGGTTTAAGAATACTATTCTTCTTCTCCCATTTACACATCCAACAGCTACAGGAGGTATTATGTTTAGCAAGTCTACCTGGCTGTTCAATATATCTATCAGAATAATTTCGCATATTACGCCAAGATCTTTGGCCTTCCATCCTTCTATTTCTACGGTAGTTTATTATGCGCATTCTTTGATGCCTCTTATATGCTCTACCTCGTTTATTAGGTACGAAACCAAAGAGTAAGTATACCTCCAACTATAACACCTCCTGACTTTGATCACATCTTAAAAATCATCATCAATGGCTAGTAACGTGTCTCTTTTCTTCTGAGCTAATGTCTTTTCCACCCTATTAGACTTGATATAGGATCTATAGAGATCCATAGCTATTTCTCTTAGGTCTATTCCTGGTTCATAGGTAACGAATTTGTAAGTTAGTTCGTGCCAGCATTCAAAGATGCAAGATTCTTTCTTACGTTCTAACCTTATATAATAATCACATTCGTCAAGATTTCCCCAGTATAGATTTTTTTTGATGTCAGAAGAGACTTCATCTTCGATTGCCAATCGAAGATTATAATCGATATAAATGTACTTTACCGTGATATCACTTCCAGTAGTAACACTTCCTCCAATTAACTTCTGTGTAGTATTCTTGGTTACGTTTAACCCAAGCTTCACTACATTCGTTTACTACCTTTATCCATGTCTCATTATTTTCGTCATAACGATAAGCATAATGAGGTACATATCTATTGGCTAGAAATAACCATTCACCTAATGTACAGTAGCTTTTATAATCTACTATATCATAACTACAGAAGTATTTTTTATATACCTTACCATACGGTACATCATGTAACTTGCGTACTTTCTTATTAGCTAATCTCTTAGCATACTTTCTGTAGTGTGGGCCACTATCACCCACACATGGATTGTGTCTATAACTTCTTGACACTATGACCACCTCCCTTAGAAGGTGTTACGTCGCATCCTTTCTTGCATCCGCTTCACTCCTCTAACTATTCATCAGTTGCAGAATCAGGATCATAGAATGATAATGTAGCAGACTGTCCATCAGCTCTACCCCTCATATAACCTTTGGTAGCACAAGACATAGTAGTGAATGCATCTTTTGTACCTAATACATCATTAGTATATGAGGCCATATTACCAATCTTGATGTTTAGATTCTCTGAAATCTTAGATAGGTCTTGGTTAGCACCCATATAAGCAAATGTCCACTTATTCGAACTGTTACATTGTTGTATTAGTTCTGCAAGACGGTTCTGGGTATATTCTTTTGAAGAATTTTCTTCCCCATCACTAATGATAGTAACCAGTATAGAATCGTTCTCATTACCAGATAAACTCTTGATATGCTCAATTGCATATCCTACAGCATCATACATTGCTGTTCCACCATTAGGCTTATAGGATTCGCTTGTAAGCTCTTGTAATGAATCTAATGATTCACTAAGGAATACTGGATTAACTGTATGGTTAAACTTTATGAGCGAAACACTGACATTATTATTAGCTTGCTCACTTTTGAGCATCTGAACCTGCTCGTTGAATCCTGATATAGTTTGTTCTTCTACGGGTTTCATTGAACCACTCTGGTCTAGTACATAAACAATGTGGGTTCTCCCACCTACTGACGCATTATAAGCATCTACTAAATCCAATTAGCAACTCTCCTTATTTAATTTCCTTAAGCTGTTTAGCAAGTTGTTTAACTTCATCCATCACATATTCAAAGTTTCTGTATACTTTTTCATCTTCTATTGGTAAAGGAATCATTGGAAATCTCTCTGATACTTTATTAGCGATTTCAATAAGACCTGGTACGTAATCAAAGGAATGAGCTGTATCAAAACCAAAGTACCAGTAGCCCTTAAGCATACCTTCTATGTGTGGCCCTTCCTCTGAATATGTAATGCCACCATGACATTGAAGACTATCAGTTTTACTGTAATCATCAATATGAGAAACTCTATGTAGTGGATGATTGGGCTTAACTCCTACATAACCATTAAGATTTTTCATTCTAGGATTTCTATGTATAATACAATGCATATCTTTATCGAACCATTCGAAATGAGGTAGTTCATTTTCCCATTCCATTTCCACTATAGAACCTCCATATTCATAATGCCCTGACATTATGTCAGGGCATTCGTGATAATACTTTGTCGGAAGCATTATATTTTATGTTAAGTTTGCACACGGAGCAATTTATTTTTGTACAAAGAATGTACTACAGTATTTGAAGTGTGATGTATGCTCAGTATGAATAAGTAAGTGTAACTAAGGAACAGTGAAGTATAACTTATACTTTGTTTAGATAATAAGTTTTCTTCTTGTAAGAACCATGTTGTTCCTATTAATTTAATGTGTATTACGTATCAAATTGATTCGTGTTTGATCCACTACACCTGTCCTCTGTTCGCCAGGTTGAACCGCTCACACTATGCATCCCTAACAAAGATATTTTACCACATTTATGATTCAATTTCAAGTGTTTTTAGTAATTATATTCTTTAGCTTGAATATTGGATATACCAAACACAATATTAACGTTGATGTTACACAAGCTACTAAAGTTCCTGGATATAGTAGGTCTGTCCATAGTGTAGTACTTCTGCCTCTTCCGTATACTAGCACTAATACTATGCCAATCGGAAGTAATATTATGCCGAAGATATAAGCTAATGGGTATAAGATCCACTTAGGAACCAAATCGTCAATACCAAAGTTCATTTACATTACCATCTCTTCGAACCTAGTCTTAACTTTCTCGTTAGCAGCCCTAGAACTTTCAAGATTAACTACCAGATCATTAAGATCAGTAATCTGAGACCTAGCAACTACAATTCTGCTATCAATCTTGCTGTTGATTTTATTAATCTTAGTGACAATGCGCTTGAAGATATTCAGTTGGTTCTCAACCTTACGATCAAAATCCCTGAGATCCTCATTCAAATCCCTAATGATTGTCTCTGTATGAGACTTAATCCTTCTATTCCTCCACCATGCTAATAAACCAAACAAAACTATCATCTCCCCTATTTAATTTTCGGAGGTGAAGGAAGGATAGGTAGTCTATAGCCTACACTAACCCAACTTCACCAATTTATTATGACGTCTAAGGAATCGAACCTCTAAGATTTGGCACCAGCCACCTTTAGATTTTATCTCTCGGTTAACGGATTCGAACCGTTACTATGCTACCAGCAACATCATAAATTTATTTCATCATCAAGTATATGGCGCAAACCTTTCCCTCCGATCAATATCGTTCTATCTAATTTCGGAGAGCAAACTATATAACATATTTTACAAGGATGCTCCTTCTTCATTCCTTTAGCTAATACATAACAGACTGTTCCATTAGGAATATTAGTATCCTTGTCATTAACAGTATGGTCATAGAAATCTATCACTGCATTCGGATAACCTAATTCTCCAGCTAAAGTATGGTGGTAAGGATACCTTTCGCCATTATCTTTGATTATAACAAGTTGATCTATCTGATACATTCTATTACCTCATCTAAGATATTTATGTTATGTACAAGTATAAAATGCTTCACTACAAAACCACGATATGCATATTCATGTGAGTATCCAAACGTAAGTAGTGCTATATATCCAGTATCATCCTGTGTATAAAGCGAGTTGTTATATTCATGCCTGTAGACATCGTACATTTTATCCCTGGTAAATAACTTTTTACATCCAGTTATACGAGATGAAATAAAATCATCAGTACATATGAGTTTAGTATCAGTTTTTATATAGTTTTCAATAATCATTTTAACCTCATAGCCCATGGATATATTTCAATATGTAATGGAGCGTTTACTTTGAGTAATCTGTACATGTTATCTCTACCTACGGGATTACTAGTATGAAGATAAATGATATCTGGATACTTATTCTTATGAATTATATACATAGCTACATCATAACCAGTTTTTCTTGATAAATTAAAGTCAATATCATGATCCAGTGAAAGTATATTAACCTCATTATCACGTAGTAGATTCATGCATTCTTCTGGTGTTTTGGCTAGTACGAAACCTTCTGGACATGGTCTTACGTCGTCAAGATATATATTAATCATATATATCACCTACATATATTATAGTCAAGTACTGTTTATTAACTGGTCCAGGCACTGTAAGTCCGTCTTGTCTCTTAGATCCTAGTACGGCAGAAATACCAAGCTCAGTTTCTCCTATCATGATACTCTTTGAATCATTGTATTGGTACAGATCATATATCTTATCCTGAAGATATATGGGCCTACCAGTACTAGTATAATGGGCCTTGTAACATACAGCTTTATAGTTTTTAATGAATCTGAAATTAGGATTCATATTCATCTCCTATGTATTTAAAATAATGATCATAGCCGTTTATCATCCTATTATTTTGTATGCCACATATATAGAATCTTTTGTCTCTCTCATTAATGACAAAGAGGATATTACAATGCTCATTAATATGAGCATGATATATCTTATCTACTATGAATAGTGTAATACCATCATAATCTCTCATTTCTTGCTTGCAAACAAATTCCATAATGTCCTCACTAAAGTTTTAATGGTCGGGATGGAAGGGAACGATCCTTCGACCTCCTGCTCCCAAAGCAGGCGCTCCTCCACTGAGCTACATCCCGATGTTATAATATAGTATTAGAAAACCATCAAATATCCTTTCTAGCTTTAATCATTTGATGGTTTTCTTGAACTCTATTAGTTCTCCTGTATTAACCTTTCTAAAATGACACCAACATATTTCTGAAATACCATTAGGAACGAGTACTCTAATAATTTGTCCAATGCATTTATCACCAAAGCATGTTATTAAGCCACATTTATCAAAACCTTCTGCCTCATAAAGCACTGAATTACAAAAGCGTGTACTCTTAACTATCATTGCCGATCCTTCTGGCACATAACTACGTGGATGAACACAAACATCCTTAGTGTTAATTACTATCTGATCCTTATAGAATGGTTCTGGTATCATGTTGCACCTCCAATGATATAAAGTATCTATTGAAAAAAATACCATTATGATTTGTACCTAGCGTTACTCTTATATTATAATCTTGTTCGCATCTAACTACTAAATATCTTTCATTTACCTCATTAGTTCCATATATCTTATCTTTAATGAATAGATCCAGAATGTTTGCTGCTCTTAAATCTCGTTTACAAACAATCTTCATAAATCCTCCATATTGATAATCAGGAAATGATTAAGTGCCCAAGAGCCAGGTGAGAATACAAATCCTATATCAAATTTAGTACGTATAGTGATCATATTATGCTCATCATCGTACTCGTAATTATATATACCATCTGTATCATAGTTGTGGCTATAAAGTGCATAGTTAAAGTTATTGTTAAGACATATAGCTTTTAACATATCTCACCTACGCTATTAGCAGTTTAACTGCATTCATCACAGACTCAATGTGATACTTCATAACAAATATCTTATCGCTATACTCAGGATAGAATCTCGTTCCATGTTTACATAACGGAACTATGTGGCTCTCAGTTTCCTTTATATAATCAACTACTTTTAGATTAGTGAATGCTCCAACCATTGTTGAAACGTTATTGCATCTATCACTTATCTTTATAAGCAGTGCTCTCTGGTCTTTACTTATCTCCTGGTAATAATGTTCATCCGATATTGCGTCGTATTTAGTTAATAGTTTAACTACTGCAATTGTAGCAGGATCTATCCCGTAATCAAGCATTAGCGTCTGGATTGTTACTCCACAATCTTCAACCACATCATGTAGTATAGCAGAGGCTAACATAATATCATCATGTATCCCGAGAGATACCAAGTGAGAAGTAACTCTAGTAGGATGAATAATAAATGGCTCACCATTATTTCTGATCTGTCCTTCATGCAATTTAGTTGCTGCGTTAATTGCCTTCAGTAATTCAAATAGGCTATGGCCCTTAGCAAACCCTTTAAGATATATTAGTTCCTTGTTCAACGTTATCCCTCCCACTTATCTAATATTACAAAGTCTCTTTCGAATGCTTCCTCTCCATTGAATGGTTTCCCATTTATACTAGCTACAATATAGAAGGAGCTTTTAGTTAAAAATATAGCTAAGCAACTCATATCCTTACGATGTTTAGCAAACTTTACCTTATATATTTTATCTCTAGTAAGATATAAGAGCTTGTTTGACTTATATACTATACTCATCCCTTCCTTAACCATATTCCTCCTCCTTAAAATAAATGCAGAGGCCAGGTGAGCCTCTGCTTGTGTGTGTTAAAAAGTTTGCTTCAGGAGGCAAAACCACCTCCATGAAATTCGTATTTTATTGGTTGTTAAGGACAACCAGGCCCACCTGGACAACCCGGACATTTAGGCCCCAATCGTAGTCTCCTCCCATTCTATATCTATAATCCAATTAGCCTGCTGAATCGCAGATTGTAACTTAGTAATAGCTTTAGATAACTTATCAGTTTCATTACGATATTTCTTAGTGTCATAAGTAACCTCAAAGTTCTCTTGGAATGAGAAGTCGTTTGCGCCATTACCGAATCTATTACCACTCATAGAGTTAACGCGTGAGTGTGTTTTACAGCTGGCTAAGGCATCGTAGTTACCTTTCTCAACTCTCATTTGCTCTATTAAGATTATTGCTTCAGCTAATGTGATTTGTTTGTCATCAATAAGCCAGTTAATCGTATTAGATGCATTAGCTAATGAGATTAGCTGACGAATCTTACGGATGTCTGAGTTAAGCTTAGTTATTATGGCATCACATTCATCAACTGAATATTCGGGGATTAAGACTGGAACCTTCTCTCCGATTTCTCCCTTTTTCCAGGATGAATATCTACCTTCGAATCTTCTTTCAGTCCATACTCTGACATCTTTTATGAAGTCATCTCTTACGAGTATAGCTTCTGCAAGCTTCATTCATATCGCCTCCATTATTTATGTATATTATACTATAGGAATATTATTCCGTCAATACTAATATCAACTTATTCTACACGGTGGTGGTTTTGGTGGTGGAGGTGGAGACCTCATTATCTTTGGTAACAGCATAGAAGGATACTCTATCATGTGTTGTCCTCTTCTTATTCCATTTAGACCACCATATAGTTGTCTTGATTTTATTTCTATCTTATCGGCTATACGTGCTATACGTATCTGTTTCTCTCTATCCTTCTCCTCGTATGCCCATATAGCTAGCTCTAGTGCATCCTTAGAGAAGAAGGCTTTAAATTGTGTAGGTATGTTCAATGTCTCCTCCTAATGATGACTTACTCTAAAGTGTGGGACATTATTAAATATGTCTCCATGCTCTATCATAGAACCTGTTTGAGTTTCGTCAGAATATTCAAGTTCATAAAAGATAGAATTCTCGTTCTCTGCTATGAACTTTACAGCATCCTCATGTGGTTCATTTACAATCATTGCTTCAAATTCATTCCAGCTCATTCCATCAGGCCATTCATGCAAATCTGAAGATATTCTTTTCATTACATGTTCTTTGGTTATGATAGTATCTTCATTTTGCATATCATTAAATATTATTTCAGCAATAAAATCTGTCGGAAGTATATCATTAGTGTATCGATGGTATACTTTTTCGTTATTGCCAAATAACGAGTACCTAAGGGCTTTGACGCTCTCTGGTTTACCTAGCATAGCTATAATGAATGAGGAACTACTACTGTTAGTTACAAAGTCAGTTCTTATCTTCATATCTTATTTATACCTTCTTCCAAGTCCTTTACAATTAGGTTTATGAAACTCATTAGTAGTTCAAGATGTCTATATGTTTTTTCTTCTTCTGTATAGAAGCAAATACCACAGTCACGACATGCATATTCAGGCGTTGTGATACATTTACCTGATTCATCGTAACCATTAAACACTAGATCTCACCTTTCAAAAGCTTATCAGCCTTCTGGATATCTTCCCATACAGCTTTCTTAGCCTCCATCCATTTATCCTTATCTACTGATTCTAACCTCAATATATATGCAGGGTGAAATATAGCCATTGCCTTTGTTTTATTTGGTAATGAGAAAACCACTCCATGTTCCTTAGTAATTGAGAAGTTAGGATGGATTACTGTGTTAGCAGAAGGTGATCCCCAACATATAATTAACTTAGGTTGGACTAATTCTATCTGTTCGTCCAGAAATCTTTTACACATTACTACCTCAGATATCTCTGGTGTACGATTATTAGGTGGTCTACACTTTACGATGTTACAGATGAATATGTCTTCGCGCTTCCATTTGATAGCTCCAATAATATTATTAAGTAATTTACCTGCTGGTCCAACAAATGGTCTACCCATTTCATCTTCTATCTGACCAGGAGCTTCCCCGACGCACATAATATTCGCAGGCATCGGACCTTCTCCAGGAACTTTATTAGTACAGCTATCAATTAGTTTACATGCTTTACAACTAGCGATTCTCTCATCAAGTGTTGGAGGATTGGATCTTAGTTGTATTAGTTCCTGAAGCTTCTTAGCACATTCAACTAAAACTTTAGGATCTTGACCTTGTACCATGTGTCCTGATATAGATCTAATCAAATCAACTTCTTCCTTTGTTACCATAATAACCTCCCTTGGTGAGCATGTTATAAATCTCATTCTTATTTATTCCTAGAACTAATGATACCCTTGATACATAGTGTTCCAGTTCAACAGCATCAGGCATCTGTGCTAATAATGGAAGAGCTTGTCTCAGACTAGATAATATAACTGCATCAAGCTTAGTTTGAACATCAGATAATAGTCGATTAATATTGAATCCAGGTATGAGAACTGCATTTTCCTTTATATAGTCACTAATATTATCTTTAAGCTCTATAGCTAGTATATCGGGATCTTTATCAGTTATGATGGCCATTACTTGGATTCCATTATCCTTGAGTATCTGTGCTATTCTATTAGTAGATAGTGCACCAGCTGCATCTCCATCCAAGAACAGTATCGCATTATTTGTATGTTTTTTAATCAACTCTACCTGTTCTTGAGAGAGTGCGGTTCCCATTAGTCCAGCTGCTGGCTCATTATACTTCTGTAATTGTATTACGTCAGTGTATCCTTCTACTAATATAACATAGTCCTTATCTCGAATCAACTTCTTAATGTTATGTAACCCATACAATAATGAACTTTTCTTAAATATGAGTGAGTCAGGACTATTTATATACTTAGGTTTAGATCCATCAACTGACCTATATCCAAACCCTGCTGTTCTACCTTGTTCATCCATTATAGCAAACGCTATGCGTCCTGTATAAGGCTTGTTGTATCTTTCTGGGACTAGACCGATTCTCCAATCACCTATATCTTTCTCAGTTATGAATCTTGATAGTAAATAATCTATAGCTTCCTTATTATCTTGTAATTCTTTCCAGTATGTACGGTTATAACTTATCATTGAATCATATTGTCTACTGAACACTTTACTTTGTCCACTAGAAAACATACTCAATGATATACCAGCGTGATCAGCTAACTTTTGTACGGCTTCGTCAAATTCTATATCATGAATGAAGGCAACAAAGTTTATTGTGTCACCTGATGCTCCACATCCAAAGCAATGGAAGCTATTTGTCTTAGGATAAAAGGTAAGACTGGGAGTATCATCGCCAGGATGTATGCACTTAGCTTGGTAGATACCCCCGCTCTTAATAACATGAATCCCATATAGTTTTGCTAAGTCAAGTATGTCAACTTTCGTTTTCAATTCATCAAGGAATTCACGTGGATAAAACATAATTGTTACCTCTTTACTTGTTTGATATTGCTGCTACCACATTCATAGCAGCTATTTGGTCTATGAATGTTTTCTATGGTTGGATTAGAATCTAGTTCGAGAAATTGTTCGTTGCCGTCTACAATTACTGATCCATCTGAGAAGTTTGCATCTGCACAGAACCTCTCTGTGTTACCACACCCCATACACTTCCATACAAGATTAGTTTCCAGTTGAACCAAAGCCTCCTTGCCCACGTTCAGTGTCATCGAGTTCTTTCTTCAAGTTAAAGTTAGCTCTTACCTTCTGAATGAAGACAACTTGAGCAATTCTTTCGTTAGGTTCAATAGTTACAGGCATGTTACCATGGTTAATAACTATTGCTTTCCATTCACCACGAAAGTCTGAATCAATAGTTCCAGGAGCATTAAGAATAGTAAGTCCTTCGTTCATTGCTCTACCACTCCTAGGCACTACTAAACCAATATAGTCGCTAGGAAATGATGTGACAAAACCTAATGGTACTAGTGCACGAAAGCCAGGATATATCGTCATGCTTTCTGCAAGGCTTGCGTACATATCAGCGCAAGCGGCATTTTCAGTCATGTATTCTGGAACTTTGCCACCAGTTAACATCACGTCAACATCAATGGTTTTACTGTATTGAACCTCATTGTCTTTCTTTGCCATGTAGCATCCTCCAATTAAAATTTGAAATCATTTAATGAGAACTTCTCTGGAGTAGGTTCCGGTGTGTCATCAGTTGCTGCATCTTTTATAACACTTATTAAAAGAGTTGACAATAGGAACATCAACTGCCCAGGATTTATATTTTTAGTCTTAATTAAATTCAACAATTCAATTCCGATTGGTGCCGTGTCTTTAATATCTTGTGGTCCAATGTCGCCAGCTAATGCCATATTAAATTTAGGTAGGATCTTCAATAGATCCATACCAATTTCAAAACTTTCCATTAACTTCTCCTTAGTATTTATTTTTTGGAACATCATTGTCCAATAAGAATTTATTATCCATCCTTGTTGGACGTCTAGTCCCATCTTTCTTATAATCCCATGAATTAAATAAGTCTGGTCTTTCCTGTATGATTGACAGTTGCTCCTCTATAGTTTCACAATTAGAGAAGTCAATCACTTCATATTCAGAAGGAATACCGAATATGTGCTCGTAGGCTTTGGATAGCTGTTCGATTAGAGTGTCTATACTACTCTCAAACTGTTCTGAAGAACCGCACTCAAAATAGGCATGATTTTTCCTATCAGGATACTCATATACGACTACAGCTTCAATTCTTCCATCAACAGTTTGTTTTGTTAATATTCTATGGAATGGAGCTTCATTACTTATAGAACCATTAACCTGTATGATGAATTTGTAAAGTTTTTCTCCTTCTTTTACATCTAATGATACATTCTTCATATCAAAACTCCTTTTAGAATTATACTCTTCTTATGAGACCCTCTGGAATCTCATTGATGAACCTAGAGATTTTCTGTTCCATTGTCATTCCCGCAATCATTCTTAATCTACTGCCTGATAGATAAAGTTTGTCCTTAGCTCTTGTAACTGCTACATAGAATAAACGTCTCTCCTCTTGCATGTCTTTAGGGTTACTAAATGATCTTGCATGAGGAAAGATACCTTCTTCTATACCAACAGTAAATACTATAGGAAATTCAAGTCCCTTAGCAGTATGTACGGTCATTAACTTTACCATATCCTTATCGTCTTTAATTTGGTCTTGGTCTGAAAGTAGACTAATACCAGATAAGAAGGATGTCATGGTTGGACTAGCACTCTCTGATTGATATCTTTCAGCTACTATTAATAATTCATTAAGATTATCAATCCTTACCAATGATTCTTCAGAGCCATCTTCAATAAGAATAGCTACGTATTGAGTATCATGCCATATTTTAGTGATTATATCAGTTAACTTGTTCTCTTGATTATTAGAGTATTCACGTAAGTCTTTAATCAAATCAAGGAATCCAGATAATTTATCTCTAGTTCCCTTTGATAGCTTGGGTACTTCATCAAATCTTTCCAGAGCATCAGGGAATGATATCCCTGCATCACGAGCAAACTGCTCTATCTTCTTGATTGTAGTGTCTCCAATTCCTCTCTTAGGAACATTGATTATTCTCCTTAAAGCAAGGGAATCAAATTCATTGGTTAATATTCTGAGATAAGCAATCATATCTTTGATCTCTTTACGGTCGTAAAACGCTAATCCTCCAACGATCTGATAAGGGATTTGGTTCTGGATTAAGGCTTCCTCTATCGCTCTTGACTGTGTATTAGTTCTATAGAGGATAGAGAAGTCACCATAATTTCTCTCTTCTACTTTCATAGTCCTTTTAATTAATGCTGCTATCAGTCTAGCTTCATCAGTCTCATCTTCTGCATGATGGAATACTATTGGAACTCCAGCGCTATTCTCAGTCCAAAGTTCTTTAGTAATCTGCTCTTTATTGTTAGATATAACTGCATTAGCTGCTCTGATAATTGTAGAAGTAGAACGATAGTTTTGCTCCAGCTTGACTATTTCAGTATCTTCATGCTCACCAAGGCTTAATATGTGTGAGATATCAGAACCTCTAAAACTATATATGCTTTGTGAAATGTCTCCTACTACGAATAAATTATTATTCTCTGTATGTAACAGCTGTAGAAGATCATTTTGTGAGCTATTAACATCTTGAAATTCGTCAACCAGAATGTGTTCAAATTTGTTCTGAAAGGTTCCTCTGATATTTTTATTACTCTGTAGTAGTTGCACAGGCTTCATAATTAGATCATCAAAGTCAAGACTGTTATTCTCAGCTAGTAGTTCTTGGTACCTATGATAGGCATTAGATACGTCTTTCTCGGCCTTCTTAATGGCTTTCTCCATTAATTCCTGCTGAGTAACCATGTTGTTCTTTGCTTTACTTATCATATCAGCTACAAACTCCGGCTTATATCCATCTTCTATTCCTACCTGTTTCATAGCCTGTTTGATAAGCTTAAGTTGATCTTTGCTGTCTAATATAGTGAATCCTGATTGTACTCCAACAGATGCACCAAATTTAGACAACATTCTAACACCTATACCATGGAAAGTTCCTATCCAGCTGTATCTTACGGAATTACCAACGAGATTAGATAATCTAGATCTCATTTCATTAGCAGCTTTATTTGTGAAAGTCACAGCTAATACTCTAGAGGGGTCAACTCCATTATATATCTTGTGTGCTATTCTGTAAGCTAAGGTGCGAGTCTTTCCAGAACCCGCACCAGCTAATACAAGAATATTTTTACTTTCACTTAATGCAGCTTTACTCTGTGCCTTGTTCAGTTCTTGTAGAATTTTCATTAGCATTCTCCCGTGCACATGATACTTGACGATAAGCTTCCAACACTTCTTCTTTAAGTGGAAACTCTCCGCAAGTTCTGTTTCTATTCTCAGAACAGTATCCTAACACCCTACATTTAGGTACCAAATACTTAGAAAACATTGGGTACACGGTTCTTATCTGTTCTGCTATCCTTCTTGTAAGCTCAGTAATCTCCTCCTGAGCTCTCTTACATAGTCTAACATTACAGATATGGATTAATTCTCTAAGGTTCATAGTAATGACCATGTTAGTAGTACTGCCTTCAGGCATCAGCATTCTTGCATTCTCTTTCTTAACACCCATCTTGATTAAGTCTTGGTAGTCAAGTAAAGAATCAATCATACACTCTCTATACAGGTCCTCAAGTCCTAGCTCTTTAATTTCTTCAGGTATAGCATAGGAGAAAGTATCCTTAGTTGTTTGCACATATCTTTGAGACTGCTGTGATGGAGATATAAGACGGTGCCTAACTAATTGATGACTAGTTACTCTACTAATTCCTGAGATAGCAAAAGTAAAGCTTGTGTGCTCTAGAATGCTATGATGCCCGGAAGATATAATATCGTTAATAAGTGTCACTTTCTGCTCAATAGGTATGTTGTATGCTTTCTCCCATATCTCCATTGGAGTGTCTGATGAATAGCAAGTGCGACAAGCAGTATACAGAATATTTATTGTTTCTTCCGGTTTTGATAATAAAGTTACATTCATACCATGTTAACCTCTCTTAACTTAGATTCGAGAGCATGATATAATGCTTCTACATCCTTAGTCTGCATTCTATCGAGGCTAGGTATTTGCATACCTAGCATGTCCTCGATTAATGCGCAGAGGTTAACCTTCTTTCTAAAGGCTATTCTACTCATTCGGCATTTGCCCTCCACGTAACATTTGTTCTAACATATTACAGAATTCTTGGTTTTCCTTAACATAGGCTCTGACATTGTCTCTACCTTGGATCTTAAAGTAGTCTGGACTACCTTCTTCTCCGTATGTAAACCATGCCCCGCCTTGTTTAATTATACCGGCTGTTATGGCTACGTCAGCCACTTCTGCTTGTCTATCTACACCTATTCCGTACTGTAGATTAAAGATAGCTTCTTTGTATGGTGTAGCTATCTTATTTTTAACTATCCTACATTTAATTTGATGTCCAATGATTACACCAGCAGTGTCTTTAATCTGGCCACTGTTACCACCATTCTGACTGACAGCTATCCTAATTGATGCATAGAACGCGAGCGCTCTTCCACCACTGGTAACCTCCGGATTGCCATAAAGGACACCAACCTTTTCACGAATTTGGTTGATGAAGATTATAGTACAATTACCTTCTGATGTGACCGGTGTCATTTTACGTAGAGCCTTGCTCATAAGCCTAGCTTGTAGACCTATAGAGTTTTGTTCCATCTCTGCTTCTGATTCAGCAGAAGGGAGTAGAGCACTCACTGAGTCAATAACTATCACACCAAATTCACCTGTTCTGGCTAAGGATTCAGCTACTTCTAGTGCTTCCTCACCAGTGGATGGTTGGTTAATAATCAAGTCGTCTATGTTTACTCCATACTCTTGTGCTAAATTAGGGTCTAATGCATGTTCTACGTCAACGAATGCAGCTAGTCTACCTGACTTCTGTACTTCAGCTATGTGTAGTAGAGCAAGAGTAGTCTTGCCTGAAGCTTGCGCTCCGTATAGCTCTACTATTCTACCAGTAGGTAATCCTCCTTTACCTAACGCAAGGTCAAGTAACAGAGAACCTGTTGACTCAACCTTGATATCATAATTGGTAAAGTTATCGCCCAATCTTTGGACTGAACCAGCGCCAAACTTCTTATTAAGAAGTGTTAGTGCTTTGTCCACATCGGCATATGCCAAATTTGATTCCTCCATTTTAGCTCTTTGCAAGTGTTTGTAGTTCTTCGATCCTATTCATAATCCTAAAGCGTTCTGACTCGTCTACTACTCTCTCTAACTTTTCTTTCAAGAGTGAGAGAGTAGTCTTATCATCTGCTTTACATACTGTTGTAGCTTCAGGATTGAACTGCATATATTCTTCCCATAGTATCTTAGCTACTTTAGCTTTAGCCTGGGTTTCACTAAAGCCACCTTTGATATATAGGTTATACAAATGCATTGAATATTGATGAAGTCCATTTATCAGTGTCTCATGACTAGGAGTCATCTTATCTCACCTTCTAAAACGGTGTGTCATCAGAGTTGGCAACTGCACCAGCACCCTTGCCACGTTCAAGGAACTTGATATTATCAATCTTATATTCTGTTCTGTACTTCTTCACACCGTCTTGTTCCCAAGTCTTTGTATGAGGACGACCAGCTATAAAGATCAATTTACCTTTGTCCATAAAGTTGCAGAGATTATCTGCTGTCTTACGCCAAGCTACACAATCATAAAAGTCTGAAGGTGCATCCTTGAATTCACCATCACATGCAATTGTGAATGTACATACTGAAACTTCCTCACCGTTGATCGTTACACGTCTTAGGCCCTCACTAGGGTCCTTAACCAGTCTTCCAATCGCTTCAAATCTAGCAAACATATTAAATTTTTCCTCCTCGACGCTATATAGCATATTATACTACAAAAGTAGTAATATTTCAATTGTATTTCACCTGCCAGGCGCAGGAAAGTTAGCTTCTAGCTTTCTTAACTAACATTACGATCTCATGTGTCATTACCGCTATGATCACTAATGGCCATGCTAATGATGCTAATATCATAGCCGTAGATAATGCAAACGAATATTCTCTCATGTCTTCAGGTTTATCCTCTTTCATATACCACATTACATGGATAAGAATGAGGGAAAGAATAGCTATAACAATGTATATCATACAACAACTCCCTGCATCAAAGATCTAAGTAGTTTCTTAGATATTCTAACGACAAAGTCTTGTTCTATATCTACTATATGATCAATAGGATAGTTTTCATTATAGTGAAAAGCATTCTTATTCCTATTGTCAATAGCTATTATAGTAGCATGTGGATATAGTGTTGTGACTAGTTTCCCTTTACCGTCTATCTTACCTATATCAGTTCCTAATGGAACTGCGTAAGTATATCCATCTATCCTCACTACTTTAATTCTGTCTCCAATTATCATAGAATCATTCCTTTCTTAAAATGGCATAGGTGGATATCCAGGCAAGATTCCAAGCTGACGATAGAGTTTGTCAGACATTCTTGCTATCGATCCAGAAGTCATTTGTAATATATCTTCAACCGGATATTCTTCATGGTTTCTATATAAGGATGCTGCGCCTTGTTCTAGATAGCCTGTAATTTTAACGTTTTCATACGCAATCGATGTAGATCTCATGTTAGTTATTTTGTTCCTAAGTTCTTCTACGCCCATAGCTTTTACTGGAACAGCGTAGAAGTATTGATTAATGTTTAGTACATTAATAAATTCTCCTTCTTTCATTACAATCATAACATCACTCCAAAAATAGATTTAGTATTCACCGAGAAAAACCAGAAAACATATTGACGACCCTTAGGCCCTATAAAAAAATTTGGTATTTTTCAGTATATTAAGGGTTTTGCCTCAGTATATGAATTGTTGGAACTACTGTACTCCACGGTTATCAATCTTCCATATTTAGTTAACACGGAATCCTGTATGTTTATTATCCTCTGGTTATTACTTCCTTTCCATGGTGTGATAGGATATCTATTATGTAATTGATATGGTCCATCAATTAGTAATGACACCTCATTTACTAGAGTAAGTATTGGAGAGGATGGCTGTACATTCCGTAATATATCTTCCAGTACATAACCAGTATATAAAATTACTGTGCCTGGGTAGAACCTCTTATACCACCTCACTATCTCTATTAATGGTTCAGCTTGTAATAATGGCTCACCACCTGATAGTGTAATTCCAGAGATACTTCTTGATGTCAAGTGTGCTCTGTTAATCATTCTCTTAACTTCATTAACTTTCATGAGTCTTCCACCATTAGGGTCCCAAGTATCTGGATTATGACATCCTGGGCAATGATGTGGACATCCTTGAGTGAAGATTGTAATCCTTATTCCTGGACCATCCACTACTGATTCATTGGTTATACCAGCTATCCTAATATCCATTGTTATGGTGCAGTGATACACATTTAGTACTTCCTGCATTGTCATATACGATAGCTAGTCTATCAGCATTAGGGACAAAGTAAATCACAACGAAATCACCATTAGGAAGATCAAGATGCGATTCTCCACTAGCTTTAATCTCATTTATCTTATTACGCCGATTATTCATGATAACATCATAGACATTAACTGGTTCATGTCTCCTACGAGGATTAGCAATTGGTCTATCAGCTTGTTGATCTGCTAATGTTTGTCCTAATGTCCTAGTGTTAGTTGGTAAAGGCTCATTTCTACCTCTTGTGCTATTTCTAGTTCCTGTAAGAGTATCAGATAGCTTATTAAGTGTTTCATTTAGTTGATTATAAGCTGTTAAATTCATATTACCACCTCAAAGATCAATTTCAGGAAGCATAGCTTTCCTTCCTGATAGCCAATGATCACAATCTGTCATATATTCAATAACGCCATTTGTTATAAAACTATGGCATCTTGGATGTTCTAAGTAAAGCACTGATGGATTCAATGTAGGATAATTAACATTACCATTAAAATCCCATGTATTATCCACACAGTGTAGTTTTCCACATCCTGGACAATAGAACAGATACGTGTTTCCGCGTATTACTAGTCTAGCCATTTGATCACTTCTCCGTACTTAGATTTAAGAATTGGTACACAATATTTATCGTACTTTATAACATAATCTCTTCCTCTCAGCTTTTTCGTCTATTTTCTGTAATATATGTTCAGGAAGAATTTCGTTTAATCTTCCATATTGTACATTTTTAGGTTTGATGACAAAGCTTGTTTAGCATCATCATTAAGATTAAGAAATTGAACAATTATATCCTCTTACCTGTAAGAGCCATATAATCACTTATGGTTGCTGTAAGTACTATATGTTCTTGTTTTATACTTGGCAATACTTCCATTAGTTGATCAACAAGCTCCGATATATAATCATATCTAGTAGAACTAGGCTTAGAGGAATATTTATCTCTTATCTTTTGATCTACAATCATCATAGAGTCTCTGATATTTCTTTTTAAGTCATTAATTGATTTTGCATAAGTTTCATCAACTAATTTTTCTTCCTGTTTTTTTCTTATCATTCTGACTAGTTCATCGTTAGATAACGCTAAATCAGAATCAGTAATATTAATTAACATACCTTAATTCCTCCCTAACTTGCATTAGTAATATTCCAAGTTTATTCTTACCAGTACCATCTGGACCTGTACCCCAGTACGAGTCCACTGGGCTTGATTCAACCAGATAGGCATCTCCTGTGGCTAGTAACATATCTCTTAAATGTTTATGCTGAGTAAACTTAGCACGCAAGGCTGTAAGCATAATTTCTTCCTTAATCAGGTTCCAGTCAGCACGTAATGGGCGGTGTTTCTTACGTCCTTCTTTGGCTGCTTCGTAAGCAGTTAGTTGATTAATTATTACATACTCGTGTTCAGTTCCTACGAACTTTTGTGACTGAAAGTAATGTTCAGTGGTTAAGTATATTTTCCCACTAATCATTATTGTAGCATACCAGAAGTTACTTAGGAACCCATAAGGTTCACTAGTCTTCCAAAACTCTATTATTTCAATCTTTCTCTTTGGTATCACTTAGTTCACCTCAATATAAGTATTATCTTTAAATATTATCGTACCAAATTCTGCTGCTACAACATCTAACACACAACTTGGATTACTTCCATGCCAAGTCTTATAGTGATAGAGTTTGGCATCTAACTTATTCATATGCTCGTATTCATCAAGGTTCAATATGTATTGTGAGTTATAATTGACAAACACGTCAGCTTCTCTACATTCTTCAAGATACCTAGCTACCACACATGTTTCACTATCCGCGTTACCTATATGCTTGACAACAGCAAGTCTCCATTTAGCTATGTTATATAGCCAGAAACATACCATTACTAGTTGATCTGTTTTAAAGTGATCATGTTGTCTACAATAATGTTTCATTATCATTGTGTAGCCTCCTAAATAACATTGCTCTTGGCTTACCTCAACAGAAATATCATTTATATATCTACAGCTATGAAGTAAGAGTCAAAGATGTATCCCTTATTTACTGATACAATTATGGGATAACCATCATCACATACGACATAATAAGAATCGTTCATGTTATCAGCAAGGATAGCATCATATATTCTATCCATCGTAAGAACATTTGTGTCCAGATATCCATATTCTTTTATGCATAAAAATTTCATCATCGACCCTCACTAATCTTAATGAATCTATATGAACACATTCCGGCTATCTTCATGCCTTCCAAACTAACCTGATGTTTACTACATTTTTCCCAGGCATGAGGATGTATACATCCTTCAGGATTATTATGATGACTGCATTGATAAGCTACGGATACAGCATAACATTTGTCTCTTTGAAACCTAAATCCTTCGTAGTTGTCGTCTTTAATAGCAACCAGTATGTCTCCTTCTTTAATCATTTCATCTCCTTAGGTCAGATGTAGCTAATTCTCTACAATAGTCACAGCTATAAAATAGATAATTATCTTCATCGGCATTTGCACATTCTGGCATACCGTAATCATGTAATCCAAGTTTACTTGGACAGAGCTTCTCGTCCTTAAGCTTATTTAATAATTCATCCGGTGTCATCATCTCACCTCAATCTTCAAGTAATACAAGTTAGTCTTTGTTATGAATCATAGATACTCTTTGCTTTGACAAGCCTAAGAGTATCCCTATTTCTTCGAATGTTTTGCCTTCTTGCCTTAGGCTGTTTATTAAAGCTTTTCGTGCTATATTTTCTGGACTTATTTCTCTTTTAACTCTTTCCTTTGGTTCAGTATGCTTATCTTTCTTTGGATAAGGATGTTCTCTATAATAACAGCTTTTACACAAACCTCTAGCGTATATGTTTTGATTTTTTCTACATTTGCTACAAGTTATAGATTCATATAGATCACAAGTGTCTGTGCTATTATTGTAATCTCTCACATTATAAGTTCCATTAGGTTTTGCATTAACAATGTGGTTTTTACAAGTTCTTAATTTTAAACAGCACCTATTATTACAGTAGTCCATGTCTATTCACTCCAAGCTCGCTAACACATGTCTTATATTCTCTGCTATAATGTCAAGATATACAGAACACATAGCTCTTTCGACAGCATAAGCTTCAAGTTTTTCCAGAGCCTCTCTCATAATCCTATTTTGTTCTTCAGTAGTCATAGATACCCTCCATTTTATCACATATCATCGGCCTATTAGGACAATTTTCTTGACTAAGAAGGAGTAGCATAGTCCTGTAATTCTGCGATCCAAGTGCCAGATCGCTATGTGAGATGTTAAATAATTCATATTTTCCAGCATCATTTAACACATATGAATTATAAGACCCACTCTGATATACACACTTCGCATCATAGATTTTGTCCACAGTCAGTTTATAGTCATGTAATGGTGGTGCAATGCACACCACCTTGAATAATATGTCTTCTACATTATTCACCACCTAGCTTTGAATTAATAAACTCAAGGATCTGTGTAATACCTACAATGTCATATTTATCCTCAATCTCAATTTGCAATCCATCATTACGTACTTCTTTCTCTATAGTTTAATATGTACAGGGTGGTCATCCACCCTAGAGTTGTTAATTATGAATTATTCTTGCCTTTAATTCGGCTGTTTTCCCGTCTCCGAACTTATCTACAGAACTGAGGTATCCAGTTACGCGCCTAATACGTTTAATATCAGAACTGCCACACTTCGGGCATTCTCTCTCATCAATTACATCATCGTATCCACAGGTACCACAATGATCAATTGGAAAGTTGATTCCCATGTAGCCCATGTCGCAACTGGCAGCATGCAGCACTAACTGCATTATGGCTTCAGGATTATGAGTTGGAGCAGACTCAAGCTCTACATAACTTATGTGACCTGCATCACAAAATTTATGGAATGGTCCTTCGAGCTTAAGCTTATTAAACATACTGATTCCATAATCAGGTGGTATGTGATATGAGTTTACGTAATATCCTTTATCTGTCACACCAGGTATATCTCCGTATTTCTCTTTATCAATTGATATGAACCTACCCGACAATCCTTCAGCTGGAGTAGCTATAGTAGTAAAATTAAGATGGTGTCTCTGAGTCATTTCCTTAACCTTAAGCGCTATATACTCTGCTAGATTTAAAGCATCAGCGTGTGATTGCTCATCTTCACCATGATGTTTACCATTAAGTAACTGTAAAACTTCAGCTATACCAATATATCCGATAGCTAATGTCCCATGCTTTGTGGCTTCTTCAATGGTATCTTCATCCTTTAGGTTCTCGCTACCCATATATAGGTGTTGACCCATCAGGAATGGGAGATCTTTAACTCTCAGCTTACTAGTCACTTCATATCTATGGAGTAGTTGTTCTTCGCATAGGGCGATTAATTTATCTAAAAGTTTATAGAACTTCTTCCAGTTGCCTTTAGCCTCAATCGCTAGCCTAGGAAGATTCATAGTTACGAAGCCAATATTACCGCGTGTGTGTGCTATTGCTTCACCATTCACGTTAGCTTGAACTCTTGAGCGACATCCCATATAGCTTGGCATTATCCCATAAGGCTTATTTATGGTCATATCCATGAAGCTGAATGTAGGATTCATTCTCTTAGCAGCTACTTCACATGCTAACTTGAACAAATCATAATTACGATCTCCAGGCGACATGTTAATGCCTTCCTTCAGTCTGAAAATAAGATTTGGGAATAATGGGATTTCACCACGTCCTAGTCCAGCTTTGAATGCCTTAAGTAACATTTCAGACACTAACCTACCTTCAGGCGTCGTATCACAACCAAAGTTTATTGAACTGAAGGGACATTGATTCCCTGCCCTACTATGCATGCTGTTAAGGTTATATACAAAGCCTTCCATAGCCTGGTAAACTTCATTTCTTATTTCTTCACGTCTTGCTTGCCTATGTTCGTAAACTTCCATAGAATTTCCCATCGTATACATAGGAGGCTTAATTCTTGCAACACTTGCATAACCTTCAGGAACATGCGGAGCCATGTACGTATCGAACTGGTCAAATGATTGACCACCGTACATGTCATTCTGGTTACACTGTAATATGATAGCAGCTAATGCGGCAGCAGACCCAATTCTTTTGGGTGGCCTAATGTAACCACGTCCAGCATCAAATCCCTTCTTAAGAACTTCACCTAAATCAATCTGGAGACAGTTGATTGTTTTCTCCAGATAATCTAGGTCATGTATATGGATAGCACCTGATGCATGAGCTTTAGCTATGTGTTTAGGCATCTTAGAGAGGTTGTGCTTCTTACTAGCTGCTGAACCGATTTGAAGCATCTTTGACGAAGGACTATTACCTATATTCGCATTGTCACGTGTTGTTTCCTTAGTGATCTTAGATATAGTCTTCATCAAATCTGATTCGACATCTCTTATTTCATCTCTTTCATTGCGGAAGTTGATATAAGAAGCAACAACATCATACATCTTATTGTCTATTAGCTTCTTCACTGTCAGATCATATAGATCAATTGCCTTAATATCAGGAATCAACTTAGCTTCTTCAATGATTTCATTTGTCATGGATTGAGCTAAGTCTTCGTTGATACTCTCAGTATCTTGCATTGCTGAGAGTATTCCATTTAGAATTTTACTAGAGTTGAATGTCCGATTACGTCCATCCCTTTTAGTTATACTATTTGGATACACTGTATCACTCCTTGGCTATGCCATCTTGTTGACCCTCTTAGGGATATATATTTCTCTCACTACAAGACCTGCCTTATCCTTTACCAGCTTAATCTTTGCGATTAAGCCTGGAGCGATCTCTCCCCTGCATGTAGCATAAACCTTGGTGAATATCGTTATTAGTTTCTTTCCTTCAAGCGTTTCTATCTCTACAAACGCCATAGGATCGCCTTTCTTGGTGTTGACTTGTTTAATCTCCATTATCATTCCAAATACATCGAATGGCTTTCTTTCCTCAATGACATCCCAATTGACTGGTTTGGCCACACTCTGTAATGGATGACCAGAAATAAATGAACCTAGCAATGAGTTTTCATATCCAAGTTTTGCTCTTTCATCGAACTTACTTACCTCTTCCGTCATATCAATTTTTTCATCACGATATCTTAAAGCCTCTTGAAGTATGGCCATACGGTTATTTCCGAACTGATCTAAGGCACCGGATAAAGCTAGCGATGTGATTGTCTTTTTATTAAGTTGACGTTTAGGTAGACTACTTACTAGATTTTCCAGACTATCAAATGGTTGTGTTTTTGTAATATAGGTAGCTACATTAGGTCCAACATTCATAACAGCTGATAGTGCAAATCTTATAGCATCACCATCAATTGTAAATTTGATATCTGATTTATTGATATCTGGAACCAATATCTTAATTCCCATTCTCTTAGCTTCATGAATATATTTTTTAGTTTTATCTGAGTTATCAGATGCCACAGTAAGCAATGCACACATAAACTCTAATGGGAAATGAGCTTTAAGATAAGCTGTTTGATAGGCGAGTAATGCATATCCAGTACCATGACTTTTATTGAACCCATAAGAAGCAAATCTTTCTATCAGGATAGCTATTTGTTCCGCAATAGCTAGTGGTATGCCATTGGCAATCATACCTGGTATACCTTCTTCAGCGCTACCATTAACTAATTTGTCTAACTCTCTAGCCATAATCTCAGGACTTTTCTTACCGATTGATTTACGTAACATATCGGATTGACCTGGAGTATAGCCAGCTAGATCAGTAGCTATTTTCATGGTTTGCTCTTGGTAAAGAATAACGCCATAGGTCTCATCTAGAATAGGTTCTAATTCAGGTGTTAGATACTCTACATTGCGATATCCGTTATAACCAGATATGTAAGTAGGAATCAGCTTTAACGGTCCAGGACGGTAGAGGCTTATTCCAGCTACTAATGCTCCAAAGGTTACATTATTCAACTCTTTGAAAATATGTTGCATTCCTTCTGACTCAAGCTGGAACACACCAACAGTCTTCCCACTAGATATTAAATCTAAGGTCTTCTTATCTCTCAGAGGTAAATTATCAAGATCAAGTCTATAGCCATACCTCTCATTTATCAGGTCAATAGCTATCTTCATAATAGTTAATGTCTTGAGTCCAAGAAGATCTATTTTCAGGCAACCTAAATCTTCGATAGTATTCTTATCGAATTGACTTAGGGCTTCACCTTCTTTACCTCTAGCTAGTGGAAAGTATTTTACTAATTCATCTGGTGTAACTACAACTCCAGCAGCATGAGTACCGGCTTGTCTTGGTAATCCTTCAAGTTCTCTTGCTAATTCAAATAGTTCTGGATATGCTATCTCTGCTTCGGCTATCTCATGTATCTCATGTACAGCCTGATCAATAGTATATGGTTTACCCTCAATGACTGGTATTGATTTAGTTAAGGCATTGATTATATCAAAGTCAATATCTAATATTCTACCAGCATCTTTGAGTACCATTCTACTTAACATACTGCCAAAAGTAATGATTTGGCATACGTTATTAGTACCATACTTGTCCGATAAGTACTGAATTATCTCTTCTCTACGTTCATCCATGATATCTACATCAATATCTGGCATAGATGGGCGATCTGGATTAATGAATCTTTCGAACAGAAGGCCATGAGCTAATGGATCAACATTAGTTATTTTTAATACATAAGACACTAAAGAGCCAGCAGCACTTCCCCTACCTGGACCTACATAAATACCTCTACTTTTAGCTTCATTAACGAAATCCTGAACAATTAAGAAATAACCTGATAGATCCTTACCATTAATTACACTTAATTCATACTCAAGTCTCTCAGAGTAAAAGCAAATATCGGTAACATCTATATTTGTTTCCATAGCCCTTTGAAACAATCCATCTTGACAAAGTTTAGATAGATAAGTGTTTAATGTATAGCCTTCTGGAACAATAAACTCAGGCATGTGGAAAGTACCCATGGGAATTGTTATATTACACATTTCAGCTATTGCTTGTGTGTTGTCTAACGCCTCTTGAGGCATTCCCATTGATAGCATTTCTTCTTCTGATTTAAGCCATGCATGAGCGTATATTGACTCCCATCTATCTTCTCCTTTGCTCTTTGCACTTCCTAGTATAGTAAAGTTCTTATGTATTTTACCATCTTCTTGAAGTACGAAGTGGGTATCACAGGTGGCTACTAATGGAATTTTAGTTTCTTCACTAAGCTGTTTAAGTAGTTCATTTACTATGGCTTGCTCAGGTATGTTATTTGCTTGTATCTCAAGAAAGTATCCATTGAATGTATCTCTATACCCAAATGCAAGTTCCTTTGCTTCTTCATACTCTCCACGTAATAGTAACTGTGGCACTTCGCCAGCAAGACATCCAGATAGAGCTATAATTCCACTACTATATTGTTGTAGTAGATTAAAATCTACTCTGGGTTTATAGTAAAAACCCTTTAACATACTTAGAGACACCAAACGACGAAGGTTTTCATGTCCTTCGTCGTTCATAGCTAGTAATACCAAGTGACAATTATCATAAGGGAGTTCGGATAATAATGCTTTATCCTTGACTGTATGATCTTTAGTAACATACATTTCACAGCCGATAATTGGTTTAATGCCAATTTCTTGGCAGGCTTTGTAATGCTCTATTGTCCCATACATCACTCCATGATCAGTGATGGCTATAGCAGTTTGACCCATTTCACTAGCTCTTCTTGCAAGTTTCTTGGGTCTTCCTAGTCCATCAAGTAGACTATAACAGGTGTGTACATGAAGATGTACAAATGCCATTTGGCCTCATTCCTTATTTAAGTTTATTCTGTTGCAGTACAGTTTACAAGAGGATAGATTTCTCCACATGCTATCGTGTTACTATAGTTTCCAATTTTTTCTTTCTTATTCTTGGATACATAGACACGACCTTTGGCGATTACGACCATACCCTTCTCAAACTTGTGTTTCTCATTATAGATGTCATATATTTGATCGATAAACATTAATTCCGTTTGTCCTACAGCATCATCTAATATGATATTCACAACGCACCTTGTTTCATCTTTGCCTTCCCCAAAGGTATTTCCTCCAAAGAAAGACTGCCAATTCTGAATTTCTACAATCTCTCCGCCTACACACACTTCGTCACCATGCTTAAACTTAAGTGGTACGGCTGCACTGAATGCAGTAACCCATGGCTTTAATTGTTCAATGATTTTTGAATCAACCATTAGGTCATTCCTTCCTTCATTAGTTAGCTACTTTCAATTTGACTGGCCTTCTGCCAAAGTCATTTGCAATACTTTCTTCTACAAAAATATCTATTCTGGAACCACGTATGAGCCCGCCTGTATCTTCAGCTATGTATGTTCCGGATATACCTGGATAGTCAGAAACTATTTTCAATTTAGATCCTAACGGAATTACTTTAGGATCAACAGCAACTGTTCTATTGACTTTAGGCCAAGTGCCAGTTTTAGTTTTTTGTCCTGTCCATGTATAGGCAGTGGCTATAAAACTTGAGTTGCCTCTGGAAGGCTGAGCTTTAAGAGTACGAGATTCTCTAGCTTTCTGAAGCTGAGACTGAGTATCTCTCAGTCTTCTATTCACCTCTTCGAGTTTTTGTTTTGTTATAGACAATTCTTCTTTTATTCTGGTCGTATCATTAATAAGAATAACGAGAGATATAATAAAGGAGACTAACAGTAATAGAATGAGTAGGATCAACTTTCCATTTGAGTTCATATATCCACCTTTCTACTAATTAAGAGAGGCCGTAGCCTCTCCTAGTATTAGAGTAGATGTAAATTACATATATATTATAACATGCAATCACGTATCTTTCAAGCATTTGTTTCCTGCTCATCTAATATTTTATTCACCAATAGGTCCACCTCAGCGTTCTCTTCTCTAGGTACATGCCTTATGGTAAAGTTAGGAAGTCGCTTTGATAATAATCTTGCCCTATTCCTAAGCTTTACAAGATGAGGTGCCCTAGTAGCATTAGTGCCATTAATTTGCTGGACAACTACATTACTGTCACTTAAGAATATAATATTAGGAGCAGTGATCTCCTTCTCAATCAGGTATTCAAGAGAGCTAATCAAGGACATATATTCAGCCACATTACTAGTAGCTCGCGCTACAGATGCGTCGTCAATTCCACTCTTCGGGATAATGATGTGTGAGCCAATATATTCCGCATACCTTGTTATCTCATTTCCATCACCGTAAATGATAAAAGCAAGTGCAGACTTATTGTCTATATCTGGATTATCATTTCCTCTGGCAGCACCATCTATTCTTATAATTAATTCTTTGTGAGAGAAACGGATACCAAGTTCTTCCTTTATGTCATTGAGTATTTTGTCAGGATCATCGCCATTAAGTTTTATTTGGACAAGTAGACTTGTAAGCCCATCTTTGGCTACAGTCCACTTCTCCAACTTCTTTCCCGGCATTCCATGTTTTACTTCGCCAACATGTAGACGTTCAACATACATACGGATAAGATCATAAGCCATTTCACGGGAGATAGTGTACATCTATCCCTTTTCACTTTTGCAAAACGATATCAGAGGCTCTAAGAATAGATTAGCCGTGTGAAATGATGCCTTCATCGGAGCATCAAGTACCATTGATGGAAGTGGCCCAAGTTCTTTTCTGATACATTCAATAAATCTTGCATAAAGTTCTGACATGATTATTTTGATCTGTTGTGAAAGTTGATTATCAGGTTCTGCCTTGGCCATGATATCCAATAACTCTTGTGGATAGTTTTCTTTCGGAATATAAATACCAACTGTTAAATCCAGAAGATACAGGATATTATTACAGTATAGCTTTCCATAGCTACCTATGATGTTATCAATAAGTTCTTGGGGCACATGCATATGATTTAGCTGTATCAAGTTAATTGACAATACTCCGTCCATTGAATCTACAATAATTCTTCTTATTGGACTAAGTTTCTCTCTTATTGTGCTAAGTGTGCGGTCACATTTGCATTTATCATTGCAGTTGCCGTCACATCCCATCCAGCGAATGTAGGATTCACTTGGCGCATCAGGTTTTTTCTCGGTATTGACAAACAACTTGTCAATACCTACTACTTCCTTGATGCTCTCGGCTTTTAGCTCATTCTCATGGACTGGTTTCGGCTTAAACAAGTTTTCGATTGCATCTTCAAAATTTTCAGGCATAAAGTCCTCCTTATTTTACTTTTAACAGCCCATATCTACACTCGAACATCCCATTTACTAATCTGCCTTTAGCAGATCCTCCATACTGTTCTTCTGTGTAGCCCTTAGCATCTTTAGTAGCAATAAACTCTGTATTATCCCATACGATTGCCATTTCGATATTTGGGTCTTCTTGGACTGCGATGAGTTTTCCATTTGCGTCCTTAATGATCTTTGTCTTACTTTCACCTGATGACTGTGTTTCTATATTAGTAGCCATCATTTCAACTGCTTCAGTACCGAGTATAGCAAGTAACTCGGATGACATACGAGCAATTATTTGTTTATTATTAACCCTGACAAAAGAGTCAATCTTAAACTTTGGGTGTTCTGTAACTTTAGCATTGCTCGGAGGAATGAATGGAGAGATGCTTACTCCCTGGATTAACATTGTCATCTCAATATCCTCTTTTTTGCAAAATGCAACAAGAGGAGCCATTAGATGACTATTTGATTGGTCAATAGCCGGAAGAATATAACTTATGTCATCAAAGTTTATAACATCGTAGTTTTTCTTTGCTACGGCAAGCTTAGTTATAGGCTTAACCGCTGTAGCATGAAGTTCTGTAGCCATTACTTACCTCCCTTAAACGGCAATACGCCGAATTCACATACGAAGGTTTCGCCTTCGATATAGCCAGTAGCTTTAGAAACTACCTCATTACTACCAGGGTTCTCGACGGCTACTATCCCGTCATCAAATGATACAAGAGATAATTCTTTAACCAATACTGGTGCTTCAAGTCTGATAACAGCTCCTATAATTTCTAAGAGCTCCTTTGACTCTCTTGCCACAAAGTTATCAGACAATGCTAGAACTCCTTGTGCCGGTAGTTTGGGGACAGCATCAAACTGAGCAAGCTTGTCTGTTATGTCAAACTTGACAGTTACTTCTGTTTTGTGAACAGAGTTTGAGAAACCACTGGCTGTAAGCTTTTTAACGATAGTACGTAAATCTGCTTCAGTGGCATGAGGTATAACATAGTTATAACCCTCGACTCTTATGACCGTGACTACGCTGCCAGTTGAAAAATACATGTGTTTCCTCCTTTAATCTATTTCTTTTTTTAATAAGCTAGGTATTACTATTAATATTTGGTCAAGGAAAAAGAAAGCCAATAATGGCAATCCAGACTTTGTTACAACTACTGCAAGTAGTATTGTTATGCAATAAAGAAGTATTGTCGTTACTAACACAGTTGCTTTATCCATGATTGCTTACCTTAATGTTGTGGATAATATCTGATCGGATAAGTTCCCAATCAAGATAATCAAGGGTAATATCTTCTACAGATTCTACACCATACATTCTGATGTATTTCTCATCATCATTACTATAATCATTTAACTCGGCATCTGATTCTGGGTTAATTATATTACCGAATCTCGGCGTATAACCTTTAAGGCTGACACCATCATAATATATGATTGAGAATACTGGAGCATATTCACCATTGGATATGAATCCTAAGAAGGACAATTCGTTATCTAGTGTCTTATATCCTATTAGGACACCATTAGAGTTAGTAAAATCATCTGGATTAAATCCTGCTGTAGCAGGCTCTTCATCAAATTGGACATTGAAGATAACACCATGAGTTCTTAACTCATAGATCATATCTCCCATATCAATAAGATCATAGTCATCGACAAGATTTTTGATTATATCTTTTAGTCTTTCAAGAGATATCTTTGCTGCTGTTCTCAAGTTTATCACCTCACTTCATAACCATAACTTACCTTAGTTATAGAAGATCTTTTTAAGCCTGGGTAGAACATTATAAGTTCATCATAGATATTATTAACATCCCAATTATCTGGTATGGCTAATATATACTCATGCAGATTAAAGCATATTTTGACATAGACAACATTACGTATCTCATTCCCACAATACGGACAGAATTTATAGTCGATATTATTGATTGTTATAGGTCTCTTACAATTATTACATTCCATATAATACCTCCTATAATATATGGGAAGAGGAATCACTTCCTCTTCCTTTTCTGCTTTGTGAGTTTGTCAATAATGTTTCCGGTAAGACTAGATATTATGGCTTTCTCTTGATCAGTCTTCTCAACAATCTGGTCTGATAATTCTGTCTTAGAATATAGGACTTGTAATATTCGCTCATCTATGCTGTCTTGTGATATAAGGTTAACTACATTGACAGTCTTAAATTCTGAGCCAATTCTACGTATCCTACCAATTCTTTGCTTCAATGTAGCTGGATTCCATGGAAGATCGTAATTTACCAATACTGATGCTATTTGAAGATTAATTCCTGCGTTCCCAGCGTCAGTAGAGACAAAGAACTTCACATCTTTATCAAACCTAAATCTGTCTATAGCAGCTTGTCTTTCATATGGTTTCATTTTACCATTGAGTACCCTACACCCACCTAGTTTACTAAGTCTTTCAACTATAAGTCTCTGCATACGCTCAAATTGAGTAAATATGACGGCTTTTAAATCTGGATTATCTTCCAGTTTAAGTTGCATAAGTTCATATAACTCATCTAGCTTAGGAGACTTTGTGGATTTAATAGCAAATTTAGACGCCATCCGTGATGTACTCATAGACAGTAGTTGTGGAGAATCACTTACTTCAGTAAGCATTGTGAACATACCAAGTAGCTGACCTTCTTTAGGATGCGGCTCGTCCTTATCCCATGATTTCATCTCTTCCATGATATCACGTATGACAAGACGTATATCCTCATGTAGGGCTGCTTGTTCTTTTGTCATAGGGATTGTGAAATTATTAATTAACACAGACGGAAGTTCAGGAGCTACTTCATCAACAAGTCTACGCAGTATATATAGAGAGATCCTTCCACGTAATTCATTGAGGTTTTTATATCCCAATATAATGCCACGTCTTCCAAATTTCGTTCCCATGACTATATATCTGTTTCTGAATGATGTCCAACTTCCTAATATTTCAGGGTTCATAAATGAGAACAAGCTATACAATTCATCAGGACGGTTCTGCATTGGTGTTCCAGTTAGTAGCCATTTATACTTAGCATCCAACTGCATAATCTGTTTAGTTGTTATCGCATCCTTGTTCTTTATCTTATGTGCTTCATCAAGGATTATAACATCTGCATCTAATGCTCTTAATCTGTCTAAGTCCATATCCTGACGCACTAACTCATAGTTTATTACTGTGAAGATGCTATCGTTCTCTTTATAGATTTTAACTCTATCTCCGAGGTCTCCATCAATTACTGTAACACTATAGTTAGTAAACTTTCCAATCTCATCTTCCCACTGATACTTTAGTGATGCAGGGCAAATTACCAATATTCTCTTGGCTAAACCATTACAAATAAGATAATCCGCAGCACCTATGGATTGTGGAGTTTTCAGTTTTGTTATCGTAGTGGCTTTTTATCCTCTACTTCTGGAGCTTCTTGTTCGCTCCTGGTGGCTACCACCAGAGCCCATGTAAACTCATGGGAGCTCAGCATAACTTTTTACCATATCATTAAGTGTCTGCTATTCTCGCTTCATCCTCAGCATTATCTGGTAGGAGCTATATTGGAGATACAATATAGTTTATTAATTTTCATATAGATTCACTACGTCTATACCGTCATTGTGCCATATTTAACTATGTTACTCATGGCATCGAGACTGCTGCATCTTGGACTCAATGCAGTTCCATTCATCCTTTGCCAATAGTTTGCAAAGTGGCATTATTCACAGACACAAACTAATTCGCTGACTTAGGTAGGGCGGCCTCGTGGACAGATTATCTCACTGTCTATGCGTTGCCCCTGACTAGCTCGGTATAGAGCTATTAACTATGTCACCATAGTCAAGTAAGTTTCCACTTACGCCTTCGGTTCTGATTAGCATTCTCAGCTTCCCAGCTTAATTCCGCCTCTAGTACTCCTAAGACTTTCATCTTAGGACGGCTCCGACCGAACCTAAACCCATTTCATCGCCTAGGAGACCTTTCTTAATATGTACTAAGAAAGAAGCTCCTACTAGCTGGAATGGGTATAAAGCTAGCTTAAGATTGACATCAATAATTTTTATTGGAGGTGTTTCGGGCTTACTGGGCTCCTTTACTATCTCTTCATATGGAACTTCCCAAGTAAGCTCATCTCCAAAGACTTCGAGTAACAACCCTGCTTGATTTACAGGGACAAGCCATATACCATCTCGATACTTTCTACCGGGGATGGCTTTTACTGTTTCAATTATATCATAAAAAATCCTTCCTGATAACCCAGAAATCCTGAGCTCAAGAACATTGCCATTTGGCATCACACGTATCAATTAGATATCCCCTATTGAATTTTCTCATTACTTCCAGTATTAGTTACTAAATCTTTTAGCCAGCGGCAGCAGCTTGCTTCTTAATGTATCTTAAGTTCAACTGATCCTTGGTATTGCGTTTTGGATCAAAGCCATTGTTCTTTACATTGAATGTAACTGCATTGACCCTTAATCCACCCATTTCCTTGTTGTTAAGCAAAACATTGCAGAAGTTGAATATCAACATTGCTGCTGTTGAGTTAGTTGCCATAGACTGAGGATGGCTAATAGCCCGCTCAGCACAGCTTAATTCTGTGGTAAACTTCGTATTGGTATCATTCATAACATCATGGAAGACATCAGTGACACAAGGCATGTAGAATGAATGTGGTTTATTATTACCTTCCTGAAGTGTTCCCTTATGGTTTACTCCCAATACTACCTGGCCATTGTAAAGTTCGTTGCCGCTGTCAAGATATACCATATTTCTCTCACCGGAATAGAACAGATCGGCTATCAACTGCCTGGTCTTATTATTATCAACTGCACCGATAATTATCGGATAACAGTTCTTATGTAGATCCATAAGCATCTTCAATGCTGCTTTGGTCTCTACATAAGCATCATGAGCGTTGATTGGTGTTCCGAAGGCATTTGAATAACGGGCAGCAAGCACCATAGCCTTACTTTTATTCAGGTCTGGCATAATGAAGTTTTGCCGAGTTAAGTTTTTCTCCTCAACTTTATCCGGATCAGCAAGAGTTATCATATGCTTTTGGCCTTCCTTACGGGTGTAATTCTTAATACTAATCTGTCTTACAAGATTGGGTACCAAGAATCCACCAGTGCCACCATTACCTATGATTATGTAATGATGCGGTGCGTTATTGGTCACCGCATCAAAATCAAGTGCGTAAGTCTTTTCAAGTATAGACATAATTACCTCCTTACTATTTTAAGTGCACATTCTTACAATCTTCGATTGTACAATCGCAACAACGATACTGTAATGTGCATGACATACAAAAGGTGTAATGTGGACAATCCGGTCCATCACAGCTTTCGACAGTTTTTGCAGCCTCAAGATTTTTCTTAGCTGCAAAATCTAAAATAGGCTGACATTCTTTAATTCTATCACATTCGCAACACTTACCGCTGCATACTTCACACAGGCTTGCGAGCTCACAGGTGTAACAATTTTCAAGATCTTGTTGAGGCTTAAACATATTCGGATTTTCGTTGATATACTTAATGCCTTTTTCAACTGGACTCACTACATCTCTCCCAGAGAACATTGCTGTCAATATCAACTGGGAGAGAGATATATCGTCAAAGTTTTTCACAACAAAATCAATGATATTCTTTACTCGACTCTGATTGGGCACATCCGCTCTGTGTTCGGGTCCAGACAATACATTTGTTTGCAGTCTGTGCACGTCTGCTCCGTCAGTTTTTTTTTCCGAATTTGTTTCTGCGTCTGTCCCGGCCCCGTGAAAATACCATTTTTTTTGAGGAATGGCTTCAGTAGTTGCGCCAGCACCAAAAGTAGTTACTTTACCGTTATTACCATAGGTTAGATAATCTCTTCCACCTTGCCAACCAACTACTGTGGGCTTTTTTAGCTTCGTCATCCACTCTTCCGGGAAGCTAACTTTCGGGAATATACCCATTACCTCAGGTACCTGAAGTAAATACTTTTGGTTAGCTACATTCATAGCAATCTCAGGTTTCTCTACGATTTCCCATATGGGGATATTAACTTGCTGACCAGCACACGCATAACGTGTGAGGTAAGTTGGGCTAGTAGTGATAGTACCAAATACCATGTAGCACTGAGCTGCATTTTCATTGGCATTGTCAGTACCAGACCAGAAAGCTCCCATAGTATGATGGCTGTGGATTTCCATTACAGGAACTTTATCAAGGCGTAAGCGATTTACTTCCGGATCTTCATGGAACTCTGAAAGTCCACCAGAGTTTTTCTGTTCAGGGATGTAAATGAAATGCTCTTTTGTGTCCTGATCCCAGAAGATTAGAGCAGACGCTTCGGTTTTGTCCTTCTCATGAACAGCTATAAAGAAGTTCAGGATCTGGCAAATCATATGAAACGGAATCTTAGGAATGGACAGATTCAAGCCTAACTTAAGTTTTTGTAAGCCGGGAACAGTCTCCGGTATCATTACAAAGTCACCCATTCCAGTGTGCCGTACCATCTTTGTACCATCCGCAGTCATGATGTAGTTAACAGCCTTGGTAAGACCTTCTGCAGGAACATCAATAAGATAATCAGCAGCTTGTCTGATTAATGCAGCCTTACTTGCAGCCTTTTGTGCTTCTTTCTCTCTAACCTGAGCTTCCAGCTCATCTTTTAATGACATTATCTCAATTCTCCTTCCAAATTTTGAATTATGCTTGCTACAGACCTTAACGGTTTAAGGATTTCATACGGGAATGTAGCAACACCATCAAGATGTTTAATTAGGCTATGAACCCTGTCAACCCTTACTGTCCTGCCATTAGGTGTTTGCACAGCCAACGGATAGAAGTTACTGTTCTCAAGGTGCGCATTAAAATTTGAGCTAAAGAATTGCTCAACGAACCCAGATATACCGGCAAGATTCCTCCATTGTTTTGCTGTGCTATGTCCACCCCAACATATATTAGCATCGTCCTGAACATTGGTGAATGGGAAGCGACACAATGTATCTGTTGTAATGAGTATTGGACCCTTAGCAGCATATACATGGCTTAATCTTAACATATATTCTCCATTTTGATGTTGATTAAGAATAAATATAAATACACAGCTAGGTACAAGCACATTCTTGTAAACTCCTACAGAGCCTTCATCCTGATAACTAATACGCCTTCTAGTTTCAGGTATCTGATATACTATCAAAGTGCTAGCGTTTTTCTTAATCATCCTCACAACTCCGTGAGGAGAAGGCATGATACCTGTATCATGCCGAAAGTCATTGGCAACTGCTTGAGCAAGGCCATCCGGTGAAATTTGCCTTGTTTTAGAAATCCCATTTTCATCATGTTCAATTAATCTCACGCTATCTGCGTGAATCTCTAATACAGCCCGTGGTTTCATTAGCTTTCCTCCCCTACATCTGCTATTACGGATGGATTTTCATAAACCATTACCTTCGTTATATCAAAACCTAATCCAGTCATGTTTATGAGTTCCACAGCAGACTCATAGTTCTTAAACGGGAACTCCCTTTTCTTTTCATCAACTACTACAAAGCTCCCGTTCTTCTTGTAGTAAAATCCTGGTTCATTGTTCTTCACTTCATTTTCGTAAAGGTTTTTGAGTGGCATCCAATGTTCTTCGTTGAAGTTACAGTGGAGTTTACTATTAGTTTTTACAACAGTATCATGTCGTGGATCAGGCTCGGTTAATATAATTTCAATCCTATCCACTCCAAGGTGTTGACGATAACCTGCCGGAATATCAAGCTCTACTTCAGGAGGATAGATATAATAATCTCTATTCCTTAGATTGGGGCCAGTTTTTACTATGATTCTAACGGTGTCTCCTATTTGCACCCATTTCCTGATTGTTGATAATCTGGTATCTGCTGTAGCAGTTTTGCCAGTATTCTTTGCTAACACTTGGTTCAATCTTTCTTGCATTGTCATAGTTTTAGTGCTAAGTTGATCTATAAGTGAGTTTATCAACGTTTTTGGTTCAGGAGTCGGGATAGGTTGAATCCTAACAGCTTCAACTATTTGTGTCTTCTTGCGTTCAGCTATTTCACGCTGCATTTTTTGCAATTCAGCAAGCTTATCTTTCTTCTTTTGTATGAACGCTTGGATGTCACCGCTTAATTCGTCATGACATTGCTTAAGTTTGTCTAGCACAACACCCATATTCATAACTCCTGCCAATGAGTTGGATAAGACGCGCTGATGACGAAGATACATAGAGTCTAAGTCCAATGGGATATAAATGTATCTCTTCCCATTGCGGATTCTTGTATCATGGAATCCACTTATAGCTATGTTTAGCTCCAATAGAACATGTGCAATTCTTGGTGATGGGAACTTATAAATATGAATAGAGTCCTCCAACATCTTAATCATGTCAAAGATTTCTCCTTCAAATCTTATAGAGAAATCATTGTCATTTTGACGGACATAACATCCTGGTATTAATGATATGATTAATTCCTTACTTAGCTTTTTGATAAGTGTACTGAATTCTGCGATATCAATTGGAATTTCAATATTCTCAGCAAACTTCTCAATACCTTTCTGTCTGCCAATTTTCACAAGTTCTATGAAGTCAGCACGACGTAGGATTTCTACAGAAGTATTAATTTCTGTTCCTCCTTTCTATATATAGTCTGAGCTTGCCACAATAGCAGGGATTCTTTTGATCTTTTCGACAAGTTCTGATATTTGATTTATGACTACAGGCTGTCGGTTTACTACTTCTTTATGAGCTTTGAGTATGTCGTCTAAGGGCACTTTCATTAAATCATTGGCATTTGTAGCATTAATTACTTTATCAACTACTATCCTTACCTCAATAGGTAAATAATCGTAGTTGGGCAGATGAAGTAAGTTTTTAGCTAAGTTTTCAGTTGACATATAAACACCACCGTAACATATTTACCTGTTAATGGTGGGCAAAAGCCCACCATAACTAGACTTAACCACGCAGCTTAGCGATGGCTTGCAAGAAGCGAGAGAAGAGACCTTTGGTACCAGCTTTAACTTCAAACTTAACAATCTCGCCTTCTTGGGTTGGAGTAGCATTTTGAAGTTCAGGGAAGATCTCAGCCATGGATTCCTTGATCTGAGCCAGGGTCATTGTGTCATCCTCAATAACGAGGTTGTTGCCTGCGTATTGAACTGTACGAGTACCTTTGGTACCAGCCTTAACCTCGAATTTGATGATCTCGCCTTCTTGGGTTGGAGTAGCATTTTGCAGCTCCGGAAAAATTTCAGCCATAGACTCTTTAATTTGAGCCAGGGACATAGTGTCATCTTCGATTACCAAATTGTTACCTGCATACTGAACTGTTCTCACTTAAACATTCCTCCAAATTTTTAAATTAGCTGGTTCCCACCTTCCAGCTTTATCCCGACCATTGCGGTCCTACCTCTGCTTTATTACTTAAGACAAGCTTGCTTAACAGCATTTGCCATATCTTCAAGTGTAGGAGTCAGAAACATTTTGGTTGCTTTGCCTTCATAGGCATTCTCATAATGTTTATATTCGTATTCATCAGGATTGAATATATACAGACTCTTACTCTTTCTTCTTACTTCCTCAACAAGTCCAGGTGCTTCTTCTGAACCACGTGTATCGAGGTCAGACATGATAAATACAACAGTTTGAGGAGACAATTTATTATGATAATCTTTTAATAGCTTTTTAAGGGCTTTGGGCAAATCAGTTCCACCGCCCCATTGTTGTCTTCTTTCGAGATTAGTCAATGTCTCTCTCCAGTCAGTCCTAATATCCTTGGTTACATATTCGAGCTTATTTGAAAATATAAATAGCTCAAACTTAGAGATCTCCTGACCGACTGCCTGACAAATTAAAGTCAATGTTTTAGCATGTCGATCCATTGAGCCTGACGTATCTAAAAGTACTAGTAGTCTAGGCTTATGAATTTTTTTAACCTTCCAGCTGATCTGAATTGGTATACCACCAGTAGACTTTGCATTGTTTATAGTCTTACGGAAATTGATCATAGCCATTTTCTTACTTTCCTTGCGATGACGAGACATTGCTGTAATGATCTGTCTGGCAATTTTCCGCATATTTCTACGTGCCTTAAGTACCTCGTCTTCATGTATATTAGGTCTCGTAAGATTGCCATCACTTTTTCCTGCTCCAGGTTGCCCAGGTTGTCCAGGTGGGCCTTCCGGCCCATCCTCATCACCTGGTTTACTTTGTACCTGCGACTGCTGTTGCTGGTTGGTATTTGTCATCCAGTTCCAAAAGTCTAGGTGGGCGTCTCTTACGCCCGCTCCAACAGCCATTTCGCTCCACCTCTCTCTTGCATCTTATCCAGATCTTCTCTGTTTTTAAGAAACAGAGTTGTCAATTGATCAAGCAAGGGAGATTCAATTTTTCTTATGCCCATGTTTGTAAGGGCTGCAGCTAAGTCCAGGCTTTCTGAAACACTAGGCTGTTTGAGCAAGTTGACCTCATTACGAATAACACTCATGATTCTAGCAATCTGTAGAGCAGTGTTAGGTCGCAAAGTATCAGTTTTTTTCATCAAGATTGTTGCTTCCTTATCAATGGTCGGAAACCCGACCCAAAGGTAAACACAACGACGACGAAGTGCATCACCAAGATCTCTTACCCCATTAGACGTAAGGATAACTGGCGGAATCTTCTTAGCGATTACTGTTCCATATTCAGGTATTGATACCTGAAAGTCAGACAGTATTTCAAGAAGGTGAGCTTCGAACTCTTGGTCGACTTTATCCACTTCATCAATAAGTAGAACCGGAGTAGGTTCTTCTCTCAATGCTTGGAGTAATGGCCTTTCAAGCAAGTAATCTTCACCAAAGATATTCCCATCGCCTTTACCACGTTGTATGTCAAGGATCTGTTTCTGATAGTTCCACTCATAAAGTGCATGAGTAGCGTCGATCCCGTCATAACATTGTAGCCGGATAAGCTTTGTGTTAAAGATTGTGGAAAGTACTTTTGCTAACTCTGTTTTACCACAGCCAGGTGGTCCTTCAACTAGTAATGGCTTACCAAGGGCAAGCGCTACGTAGATGTTCATAGCGATATCAGCGCTGCAAACATACTTGCATCTAGTTTCCATTGTATCTTTCAGTGTGTCAGGATTTAGTTCGTTGATCATTTTTTGTAGTTCTCCTTTGCTACCAAACCTCTTTCTTAGGCCAAATACTATGTCTCTAAAGCCGTATTTAGTGTCGAGCATTATGTCATCAATAGCTTTAATACATCTTTGCTTTTTAGACAATGGTTTAAGTCCATGTTCCTTGCCGTATCCCAGGACTTCTTTCATCAACTGGTCATGTCTTATAATGAGGTTCATTGCTTCCATTGGATCAATAGATCCAGTAGCTATTTCTTCATTCAGCTTTTCTTTAAGTTTAGCTGTAGACATATCAATCCATTCAGGAAGATCAACGCCTGCTTCTAAAGCTTGGTTCATTGATCTTCTATATGCCTTCTTAATCTCCTTGGGTTGCATTTAAAGCCCCCTATTCTTTCACTGGTGTTAACATACCTACAAATGGATTGGTAGGTGATACAGCAGTAGGAATAGCTTGCAAAATTACTTTTGACTTGCTTTCCATAACAGCATCAGTTGTATAATCCATGATATCCGGATCGATCTCCGTAATATCGGCTCTTCCGGTTTCAATTACACTAAGCTGGTCTTTATTTAGCTTGTAGTAATTTACCAGAGTCATGAAGAATTGAGAGAGTTCCATCACCTTGTCCGGTATTTCAGTAAAGTCATGAACGACATTGCCAAGTACATCACGAATCAGATACTGACTAGTGCCAGATTTGTGATAAAACTCAAAATAGTTGTTAGCATGTACTTGATGTAGCACAGGAGTTAATACTGATTCTACAAGATAGAACGCGCCTGCAATTCTGCCTCTTGTTTTGTAAGCTCCTTCAGCTCTATCATTTTGTGTCATCTTGTGACTTAAAAGTTTTGCAGCAATCATTTGGTTAAGAGCTTCAAAGGGAGGTACTGAAAGTGTCATATTTACATTAGTTATTGACGCATTCTTACCCATCATATCCCCATAAGATGCCTTGTAAGTTGTTAAGCCTGGCTTAATTATAGAGTCGATAGCTTCTCTAACCTCATTTTCGGTTTCAAAGTTTTCAAGCTTCAACTTTACTACTACTTCGTACTCACTTCCATTAATCATTTTTAAACCTCTTTTCAAGTTTTTTGAATTTTTCAGCTGTTCTATATTCAACAGCCTTTAATACCGCACTAGCTACATCAATCATTATAAATTTTTCAGAGATTTGGCGACAATTTATTATGAAAAAGAATATAGTTAGTGCTAGGAATCCTATGCTTATGATGGTCAGCACTATGTTTTCTTCAATCATTGCCTTATACGTCAAGTGTACCCAGACTAATAGCATGAATAAATTAAATGCGCCAGTACCTAACCCAAAATAAAAATTCTTTTTGGTAAAGTTTAAAAAATGCTTTGCCTCTTTTGGAGTATTAGGTGTCCTGTTTGGTGTTCTCAATACCCGCACCTCCCATTCTTGCTACGATAAATCTTGCAAACCTATCGGAGCAACGTTCAGCAAATACGTTCCTATATGATAATTGAGTATTCATTATGTCTCGCTTATTGATGTGACTTTCAGCACTATGTCTGAAATAAGTATCCGACATTAATATATGAGTCGCCATCGGATGTCCTCCAAATTGAGGGTATTTAGCTAAGCTACATAACACCAGCCAGTGTCCAATTTCATGTGCTGCAGTTAATTTTGCTGCATGAACATGATCATAAACCACATTGCCATTATTAATAGCAACATCAATATATGGCTCTAAAGTATGCATTGCATGCAGCACATCCACAGCAAAAAAGAATTTAGGCCCGAAACAGTCTACTCGCATCATACCTGGAGACCTATTATCATGAGAGAATGCATTCTTAAAAAACAAAACTTTTACTTTCTTAGGGAAGTATCTAGCCCATTTAGTACTAGCTACATGGGCAAACACTTCCTTAATCGCTTCAGCGATTTCAGGATGTTTAAATTTTTTAGACTTATAAATAAATTTAACTTTCATTGCAGCCCTCCCTAGTATATTTCATTGTACTCTTCATCTCCTATATCAAGATGGCTATTTCTTTCCTTGTCTAGTAGGTATTCAAGGAGTGAGATGCCACTCTTAAAACCATTTATAGGGATATTGAAGAATCTCATTAACTCAAATACTTCATATAGTATACCAGTATTTTCAGCATTTTGTAACTGATTAGTAAGAGTAATCTGGTTTAATTTTTTATTAACCATAGCTTCTTTAATTGCTTTTACTGTACTATTACAAGGTTTCAAGTTACAGGTTACTATGAATCTACAAGCCCTTAACACTATGTTGGTTGTTGGATTTTTTTCCTCCCTTAATCTTAGAATTCTTGTTTCAAGATCAAGCCATGTTTGAGGGCAGGCTATTAATCTTCCATCAGGGAATAAAGCCACCTCATTAATTGTAAAGTCAAATCTAGGTGGGTATGGCAGTAATGTATTACATGGTACCCAATCAATAGGTATTTCAATCCCGTGGAATAAAAGGTATTGTATCGTTTTATTCCTAACCTGCTCATAACGGATTTGATTATTTCTTATTATATAACTATCTAGAAGTGATCGTTCATAATAACAAATATCAATATCACGAGGGTTACCATCAAGAATTAAGTCTCTGATGTAACCACCGACTATTGAGTATGGATCTCCGTTTGGCAATGAGTACAGATTAAGAAGATTTATAACAATTCTAAGTTCATTTGGGATAGTAAAGCTTACATCACGTATGGATACCATTATGGTACACCTCCAAGAGTTCACGTCTAGTATCACTGAGTGGAATTATTGGTATACTAAACTCAGTGGAAATCTCATTCAGTATTATGAGATCTCTCTCTACGCTTTCCCCTTTGCGTGCACACCATTCATTCGGATGAAGTAAGCCTATGATTTGATCTTTGCTGATTGATAGTGTGTGTTTTCTTATAAATTCTATGAATCTTAATGAATCTTCATCATCCTCCAATCCAGTAATCACACTTACAAATTCATTGCATTCATTGTTATCTACTATGATTGCCATGCGACATGTGGCTCTGTAGAACATAAATTTTACAGAGCCACCTAGTTCTTTGGCAAGATCAAGTTTTAAGTAAAGTTCAGTTAGTGATCCGTGTGGTAGACGGACAAAGACTACGTTATTCATCTTTAACCACCTTAGCGCTTGACATCACTCTGTTAAAGTAATAGAAACCAACTGCAAATGACATAAAAGCAGGACCAAACTTATTCATAGTAAAATTAAATGCGGCTGCTATAATAAAAAGCAATACACATGATACATGGAATAATTTAAGATACAAACATACTCCTCCTATTCTTGAGGAGTAACCTCCTCAAGAAATGTGCTAACGTAACTTAGGATTTGAGCTTTGCATTTAGTATTGATGATAAAATCATTGACAAACTTAGCCCTCTCTCCAGGAGCTGCAATGTTTTTACTTGGCAACTTAATCCTTAATGCTTTATGGCCAACATTAGCCTGTTCAATACTGATGTTGCTCAATGTGCCTGTAAGTGTAGAAATAACAACCTTGCATAGTATACCAATCTCTTTCTGCCTGGAATTTGGCGGATGAATAACAATATCATTAATGCCAAGGGCAGTGTTAGATGATTCGGAAGTTACAACAGCCAGATCATCCTTATGCTCTAGATACCAAAATGGATTTCTTTTAACCTCAGGTAGTTTTACAGTTAATTCCTTCACAAAGAATTCCTCCCTTATATTTTTACAAATCTACCGCCACAGAAGTCCTCAGGAACTCCAGTAATTTTTATATAACAACCTTTGCATCTGCAGCAAAGTGGGTGAGTATTACGAGTACGACATACTGATGTATCTCTTACTGTATAAATCTTATCTTTTGTAAGTAATCTACGATCCCTTGTCACTACAGCAACTACTATATCGCCAATTACATACATTATACAGCTAGTTCTTCAACCAGCTTGGTGTCACACAGTTCAATGACATCCTGTTGTTTAGAATCAGATACTATAAAACTGATAGGTGCTTCTTCCACCGGAAGTTCTGCTGGAAGTTCAATGGCAAGTTCTTCAACAGTAAAATCAAGCTTACCATTCTTAAGATTGTCCAGAGCTCTGTTCACGGCAATTGTTTTGCCAAGCTGTGGGTTAAACGGCCTGTTCATCGGAATCCGTTTACCTTTCTCGTTGCGCTTATACTTACCAGTTATACGATCACGCACGAAGCCATTAGCGTCATCTGCATTGTACTTTGAGAACCCGACTGATGTAATAGCTTCTCCGTCCTTAACTCCTTGAAGAATAGCCACCGTAAAATGTCCTTGTTGAATAACTGCTATCTTGCTCAAATTAATCATCTCCTAGTATTTTATTTGCGACCCATCCACACCTACTGTATTTTATACGTTGTTCTGATTCTATAGAATATAGAATTAGTTCTTGATGTGGACAAGTTCTTTTACAATCGTAATTACAATTAGAAATTGCCAATACTACTGCATAGCTATTTTTCTTAGCTACTATTTCATCATTATTTATATCCTTTAAATCAATTGATAGAACAACTATCTCATCTACTTGAAATTTATTCATATGGGAACCTTTCAAGTTTACTATGATCTATAGTTTTGAGTAGTAATAACTCTTCATCAGTGGGTGGTCTAAATGTCCATCCGCATAAGGAACCATTGTATATATTTGATTTCGATGGCCCATAAATTGACAAAGCAATTTTAGGACAGTTCTGTTCAATGGCTGTTAAACAATTAATTGTTAAACATTTGTGTATGCCTGTGATTATTACTGGCATGCCAATGAACTCACTGAATTGTTCATTATCTACATCAAATATTACTACTTGATCTGTCTCAAAGGTTTTCACCTCCTATAAGTCTTTTAAACCCGTAAGCGCAAAGCCAAATAGTTTTTATTTTAAGTATTTGCCCAGTACACTTTTCTTTATAATTATGTTCACATCTAGCACGACAGAACTTTGTGTCTTCGATGATATACACACCTTTGCGTGCTACTATTGTTAGCCTTGGGACATTATTTGCATACGTACAGACTACGAGTTCTTCTTTCTTGAACAATTTCATCCTTTGTACCATGCAGGCCAGCATGATGTGCAACATACTATAATTCCTTCAAGAGTGATTAAGGTATGTTTTAATACATTGCGCTTACAATGTGGGCATTGATGTTGTCCATGTATTTTAATAGGGTTATAGGTTATCTTATTTTTATTACGTTTCAAAGTTTCACCTCAATCCGAACAAACCAGGAAACTGTAACACTATGGAGTAAACAAAGATTACTGGCAGAACGATCCCTGAACACGTGCATATGAGAAACCTAATCCAGCGATTATCAATCATCCCGGTTAATCTAAATGAGAATACTGGCAAGATCATTCCTAGGATTACTGACATAATAATAATGCCTAACAGTTGATTCACCTCCTCCAAATAATCTCCTAACTAAAGATCTTACAAAGCTTGACTTAATAAAATTTGTACACTCATTTATATTATCATTTATGGGAGAGTAAGTACAGATCCTGTGTAAATAAATACAGTTTGAGCAATGTTCATTATAAATGTCCTGATATAGGGCAGAATGCATAACTACGGTTTTTGACGTAGAAATAGAATAATATTTCATTTCTACCTCTACGTCAATACATTCTTCAAGTAAGGCAACTCTTCCTTGATGGAAACAAGTTACTCTTTTACCCATTATGGGTAGCTCTTCCATGGTGTTATTAAATAATACTTTTACATCAGTAACACCTTCAAAGAACACAGCAATCTCATTTCCATCGCGATACTCAATGATGAAGACCATTATTTTTCGTCTTCATTGCTCATACCCATATCAGCTAGCTGACTCATTAATTCTTCAATCCCGCTATTGGTTTTAGCATCAACTAGGACTTTAATATGTCCAATCATGGCCTCCATAGCATCTTTACTGCCAGCCATTGCAACTTTCATTTCCTCGATATCCATGTCAGACGAGATTTTTATATTCCCGATTGTGACCTTGGCATCTTCGACCTCTACTGCAAAACTTTCAATTACTAACTCTCTCTTTGCCAATGTAATTCCTCCTTATTTAATATAATAGGTGATACACTCACCTTGGTCTACAAATTTACCAGTACAAGGGCCTTCTTCATGGTATTTATTCCAGTACCTTGTACAGTTTTCACAAGGATCAAGAAGGACTCCTCTCTTCATTATTCCGGTATTTCTTGCTTCAATTAACTCCAGGAATACCGGACAATCAGCTTCACAACATGAATCTGATGTTGTCTTAAGTATATTCAATGTTTCATCCGTTCCAGGGGAAGTGCATCTATTACCGCCTGTAACAAGGCTGACCTCCATTGATACATTGCTGTAATATGAAGGTCTTGCTGTGCGATTCTCACGGCATTGTCTGCATGACATTGTCTGTTTCGCAGCATATGCTTCATCTTTGGGATCGCACTCTTTGCAGATATAATTATAATTTGCCATTGTGTCCTTATTTTTGTTCTTAAGTAGTTTCTGAACTTGGACCCAATGAGAACTTATAAGTGCCCATTTATTTCCACAGCACTTACATACTCTCTGCATGGGCAGTTTGTTCCGATTATAAAGATGAACAGCTTTAATGTAGCCTTTAGTTAACAAGCAGAATCTCAATTTTATCTTCCCCCTTTAGGATATTTAGCCAGCAGCTACTTTCTTTCCTAACTCACATTCAATGCATGTTCTGCAATATCTATTGGCGTGGTAGCGGTTGTTCTTTAGCTTAGTTATAAGTAACACGCGCTCATTATGATATGTTGAGCATTTGTCACAAGCTCCCGCACTGATGAATGCAGACTTCTTACCAATATTATTCAAACATTCACCGTCAACCAACACTCCACCTGACATTATCCGATCACCAAGTGCGTATCCTTGGTTCTTAACATAGGTGGTAGCTACTTCAGAAGCAAAGCCATTGATTAAGGTGTAAAACTTATTAAATAAAAACTGGTCTGCCATGTTACCCCCCATTCCCTTCGGTAAATTGCAGTGTTAAGTCTGCACAATCCTTGCAGTAAACATCTGCCCAATATACCAATCCACGTTTAATTACCACAAGAACAGTCTCTTGTTCCTGTAAACAGCTATTACATTTCTGAATGCCAAGTTCAAGAGACTTAGTTCCTGCATTGTTTAAGCATTCACCTAAAACGACCATAAAGCCTGCGGGATTCAGCTTACCAGGTTTAAAACCTAGATTTACGGCACCTTTAACGCATTTAATTGGTCTTCCGTTTATAAGTGAATAAAGTGTATTGTCTTCATACTCCTTATTCAATACTACTAACTTGAACACCTCCTATTGTTTGATGCATGTATAACAAGAACTATACATGCATCTTAAAGATATTAATACTCGATTCCTCGCGCTTCTGCCCACTCACGGTTAGTTTTGATTCCATAATGCAAGTGACGGAGTATTTGTGCCTTGACTGCATCATTTATCTTAATGTCAGATACGTAGTCAGGCTTTTCCTTCCCTTCCCTTTGCACCTTATAAGATGGATCTTTAAGACTGAGTGAGAAGCGGCCATCATCCAGTGGACGGTAGAAAACAGTGATATTAAAGATGTCAGCAACCGCCGTTCTTAAGGTTACTCTGCCAAGGATATTGTAGGCGGTTTGATTCTCGCTCTTACCCTCGACAAACTGGATTGAATTGATGCCGAGTAGTGGGTTTTCACGTTGGGATGTTACCTTATCCAACCCACGTGATGGATCATCTGACAGATACCACATGTCCGCTGAGGAACTACCATCAAATGATGGTCTTATTCCTGTTGGGTTAGGTATTGATCTCAATGTAGGTGCAGGACTACCTGTCCCAATTTTTGCGCTTTCTCTTAATTGTGCTAACCTTTCAGCTACTGATAATACCATTCTAAATTCCTCCTCTAGATTATTATTTACTCACTAGCAGGCTCTTGGCCTAAGTATGTAGAATGTGATTAGGCTGCATTGCCCATCACATATCTAACCATTGTTACGAAGGATGGAACATTTAATTCTATAGCACTGAGTGGTAATACATGCTGGAATGTGATTAGAGGCAGCTTGTATCCTCTGGCAATTCTAATCCCCTGCATTGTCCCACCACCTGTAGCTCCTGGCAATGCAACTGTAATGTCGGAAAGTCCCACTATAGGAAAGTTCCTGGCATGTAACTTAATAGCCGCAGGAGCTAATGCTTTAGGATTTGGATGAAACTCATGTACCGTCTGCTCCCATAGTTGATGAATCTTAGGATCAAATACAAGCATTGATTGAGGTTTATACTTAGTGATTAAATCACTATTATAACTTGCCCATGGTAGTACTACTTCTAGTTCACCACCCATCTGACTAGTTACTCTCATAGCAATCTCATCAATCCCTACTGCACCACCTGTACGGATCTTAAATCCTAATTGGATTAGCGTACTGGTGTATAATTCAGCAACTTTACGTTGAGCATAACTTGGTTCTCTTGAACCAATAATAGCAGCAGACAGCATATAGAACACTCCTCCAAATATAATATGAGGTACTACATGTCTGTTACATGATAAACACCACCCTATGGAATTTATTATTACCTAACTTTGTATCTATTACCAACTCTTACAAGCGAAGAATACTTGTGTTCTGGGTATATTCTTACAAGCTTTTCCATGATTTCTTCTGGACTTAAAACTTTATGGGCGGCTAAGATGTCAGATCCTACATGAATAGACACATGATCTTTTTCCGTAGGTGCTTCTACTTTCTGCTGTAGTTCAACACCACATTTCGGACAGTAATTATACTTTTCACTTATACGAGTATGGCAATTATTGCACTTCATCATATTGCCTCCCAGCATTCATAAATATAGTAAGCACGCCTACCATATGTATAAATACTTAGGTGCACAATATTGTGCACCTATATAATGCCTAACCTGGTCATTACCTTCTTAAGGTTTTCATCTTCAATTGATTTAAGAGTATTGTAACGATTGATAATTAAATTTCTTTGTGTATCATGTACAGTAATTTCAATCTTATCAAAGGTGATGGGCGGATTTCTCTTGATTCCTTTGAAGATATCAGCAAGTTTACTATGAAGATAGTAGGTATCAGTTTCAGTTTGTACTAATACAGATATCAGGTCACGGTATTCCTTCTTTAGGTAGCAGAAATCGGAATTACTATTGTAACCATACATATTTGCGTTATTTCTTAGGAAATAGATAAAGCGATGTGTAATCGTATCGATTCTTTTGATAAAATTTTTCATCACTATTTCTGGGATAGGATTGCCTGTCTCTTGAATAACTTTATCGAATTCCTCATACTTAGCAACTAATTTAGCCACTTCAATCTTACGATCCTTAGTGACTATGTATTTAAGACCAAGATGCTCTTTAATCTGTAGCCCCCATAGAAGATTAAATTCAGTTAACTTAGTAAGCATCCTCTTCATATCATTAGATTTTTCTTTAACTGGTTCCGGAGTTTCAGTCTGAGGTTCCCATTCCGGAAGTAAGATATCAGCTCTATTTATATTGCTACCTGTACCACGTATTCTAGTACATAGACCATTGGGATAGTACTTAATATCTTTCCCATACACTCTGATACCATTTTTCTCTGTGGTAATGTAACCTACTAGCTTTTTTACTAGTAGGTCAACTTCCACAGCACATTCATCGTAACTTTGGAGTAGCTTAATCGATTTAAATAGCTCTTCTACCGGGTTGATATCATATGCACTGTACATATCACAAACTAACTACGAAGTCTAGCAAGGTTCTCAGTGATTCTCTTGCTTCTTTCGAGCCGATAGTAACATTCATCTTAGCAACTGTGGTTAAGTTTCTGCAATCAGCAGCATACTTAGTAACATTCCGGGAGTACTTTTTAATCTTCTTAACCATCGCAGCAAAATCAGGATGAACAATGATGGCCGCTTTCATATCTACTTCAGCTTTCTTAATATTCCGGTCGAGCTTTTTAATCTGCAGGTTGTATTTGACTAGTTCAACTTCGTATTGTTTCAGCGCTACTGCATACTCAGAATACGGAACATCATCGTCTTCTTCTGGCCTGGTCGGTGCAGTTTTTCTGAATTCTTCAATTGCGCTTACTGCTTGCTTAAAGGCACCAAATTCATGCATCTTGCCAGTAGCGCCAGCAATCTCTTCGACAGCTTCTTCAGTAACTCCATATGCTTTATAATAGTTATTATAGCCGTTACTAGGAGCGATAGTTGTATTGCCAGTGAAGTAGTTGAGAAACTCTTTCAATGACTTATCATGGTCGTTGAGTCTATTAACAACACCTCTCTGCCAGTCGTCAATAATACTGACTGCCATGGTCTTTTCTTCGGGAAGGAGGTCCCTACTGCTACTAGCCATATTCTCAATGGCTGCATTAAGCCCGGTAAAATCAACACCATTAAATAATACTGACATATGAGCTCCCATAGCACTGTCAGGATTATATGTTGTGAGACAATTCATAGGCTGTGTCTCTTCAACTTGCTCTCCTGCATCAAAAACGTCTGTACCGATAAACTCGCCTTTCATTTTCAACAACTCCTTATATATTTTTAATTAAGTGAGAATTGGAATAATAATCTGATTCCCACAATCTGATGGACATTCAACATACGTGTAATCACAGCCATTCTTCACTGGGTAGTTATTAAATGCTTCACCCAGATCATCAGACTTCTTCTTACGTTCCTCAATATCTTCCTGCGTTAGGTCCACCTTCGCCCCGCAGTTACCACATACAATCATAAAACCTTTTCTATACATAATCTCACTTCCTTGTTACAGTACCAGTACCTGATTTCATAGTCGGTTTTATAACAGCAGGTTTACTTATAGTTACAGGAGCTGGTTTAGTTACTGTTGTAGATGGTGCAGTATTAACTGGTTGTTTGTTAACAATGATTGTTTTATTTATGACTGGTGCTGGTGCATGATACACTGGTGTAGGTACGTATACTGGAGTATGAACAACTACAGGACTCTGATGCACTACTGCTGGACTTTGTACTACCGGATTTGGTATTACATTATGCGTAACCGGAACAGGTCGTGGGTGACTTGAGCAACTAACGGCTAATATGATCACCAGAAGCAGAGCAACTGCAATCATCGCTACGTGTTTACCTTTAATTATAGTCCCCTCCTTCTTTTCCAGGTATAAAAACCTTTTACTGAAATACCTGCAACTATAACGCTGATTATTGCCATAGGAATTTCGTCTCTTATTAATGAAAGGATAACAACTACTATGCTTGCTATTCCAAGGTATATCCAGCATTCTACCTTCTTCTCAGCCATAACATATTGAGAAAGTATTCCATACGCTATTGCTAGAGCATATCCCGTCACATAAGGCATATTGGTATACAGCAAAAGAAGTATGTATGCTATGGTAAATAACACTATACCAGCTATTGTATGGATACCAGTTTCTTTATCAGTTTCATGTGAGATTTGTAGTATACTTCCATCAAGCATAAGATGTGACCATCTCCACCATCCATAAATACTAATTATTAAAAGTGGTACTTGCATATATAAATCAGGATAATCTTTAAGGTAGTAAGATCCTACGGCAGTAGCTATCATACTAACTATTGCTACTGGCCAACAGCGCTTATCCTCATCTATTGCCATAAACATTGATGTGAAGTTTAGGATTAGTCCTATAATGATCATTATTATTGCCATATCATTCTCCTCCCCCAATTAATCTCAGTAACCTATTGATTAACGTAGACTCATAGTATTTACACCTCCCATCACATAATCTGTTATACATATCTTTCATACACATAACGTATACATCTACTTCTGATACGTCTTTTGCTAATAGTGTGATATACGATATATCGTCATTGCAATGATTATATACAATGTGTTTGCAGCTAAATTGAGCAGACGGATGTAATACCTTGGCTAGCTTATCACTGGGAATTGGATTATCTCTTAATATTGGTTCCATATTTCACCTACTCTATTTTATAGCCCCAAGTAAGTCTTTCATCAGTATGACCTACAACCTTGATTTCAATTACATTCTTAGATTTAGGGTAATAGACTATATCGACGATGTCACCATTATTCACATTTGCACAACTTGTGCATTTGTTAAGAAGTTTAACTTTGCCATCGTTTCCTACAAGTATTCCTTCAAGAATAATTTTGTATCGATAATCTCTTTCGTAAACTATGACACCGTTTAGCTGCTCCTTATGCTCAACATATTTACTTACGTCACCTTCTAATTTCTGGTTACAACCAGTTAGTAGAATAAATAGCAGCAGGCATATTAATAATCTCATTGAGCACCTCCTACCTTGAACAGAGAGTAGCTACGCAGCACAATCCAGAAATCATCATAATAAAACCAATTAACATCATGCCTCCTGTATCCCAAGACACGAGCATCTCTAATTCTTTCCTTGTGAACATAGAGCTACTACCTCCTAATACAAAACTATAACTGTTTCGTCATCGCATCTGAGCCTCGTTAGTATTACAGCTCCACCTACCTCAGCATAGGCAGCTTCCGTCAAGACGCTATGTCTGGGCTTGAACTGGTCTTCGAGCTTATCCTCCCAGCAGATACTCGCTACATGAGGCATGGCTATCCACAGTTATAAATCTTCTCCCATAGCTTGTTCATACGTCATTTCTTTTTGACATTCGGCGCATGAGCCTATCTTCTCAAGTATATTAAAGGTTTCCTGATTAACATAATAATGAGTTTCGCATATACCACATTTCCACTTACGATGCGGAATATTATCTATTATTACAGAATCCTCTAAAGGTAATGTATCCAAATTACTCATCCTCCTGTTCAAATAGGAATTTGATAACGTTATATGGTACAGATATTTTAATAATGTTTTCTTTGTTATACAATTTCATAAACTTGACACCATTATCCATAGTGATAACAAAATAATCACCATCATGACATATTAAATGTTTTTCTGCACAACGAAGAATAATTTCTCTTTCTACCTCAAGATAAGCTTTTCTTCTACGTTCAACTTGTTCGTCTAAAGCCTTGTCAGCTATGTTTTTAGCTTCAGCCTCTAGTCTTATTTTAGTATTTGATTTAACCAGTACGAACGTCGCTATTGATGTTAATAATATCGTTAAAAATACAATGAAAAACGCTACAGTAGAACTTGAGCTATGTATTTATATCACCACCTTTGTAGTATAAATATGACTATTCACTTTGATGAGCACTCATCTTTATACCTAGAAGTTCTTATAGATTAATCCTAAAGCTATTATAATAAAGAATAATACGGTAAAGATTTTTACATCGAAGTTACCTTCTTTAGATCTCTTTCTAATTGGCCTATCATAATCGTTAGGATCGTAATTACTCCACCCAATTGGCATAACCCAACCTCCATTATATCCTTCAAAAAAAATTCCTCCACATGGGAGGATATAAGGGAAAAAAAGACTACTGCCGTAATCTTATTCCCATTATACCATTACCTTATACTCCATGCAACCATCTTGTAACTTGCTTTTTTCTAGGTTCCTCGAAGCAATGACGGGCTTGTTAGTGAGATGCCGCTCACACCCGTTTCATATAGGAGATTTTGTTCTCTTAACAGAAAGAAAATCTGCTACCTGCAATAAATTACATTAATCTCCACCATCTCCACCGTCAGAATCGAAAAAGTCCAAACTTGATCCACCACCACTACTTTTGCGACCACCTTTTGAGCTAGAGCAAGAAACTACGATTACAAGGAAGCATATAAATAAAGCAAATATAGCCAAAATACCTAAATCTATATCTATCACCTCCCTATACTCTTATTGTTAACCTTAACTTTTCTCCTGGTATGATTGCACGAATATTAGCTGTATTAACACAGTCTTCCAGTGAAACAAATGATTCAGCGTATATCCTACTTTCTAAAAGATTAACTACTCTATACTCATTTTCAGCACAACGACTGTCTTTGACTACGAGTAGTTTGGTTCCGTTACTTAACTCTATTACATCACCGACATTAGGAATCTTCTTAGATTCGCTTCTCTCATCAATGATTTGCACACTAATGTCCTCCTAGGTCTACAAATTTACTGTTAATACTTACACCAGCAATCAGGACATAGCTCCTTGCCATCAAGTTCTATAGGAGGTTCTATACAGTTTGATACTTGTAAGTCTTTCATTAGAGATCCTCTCTATATTTATAATTACATACGCGACTTGGGCATTCATAAATTCGCGTAGTCTGATTTGTCCTCTCAATCAGCTCATTTCCACATACAGGACAAAAAGGAGTTCTTACTCTTATAGTACCACTCATAGACTTTATCTTCTCTTTAATTCTTTCTGATATGCGTTGTATAGCAAAGTGATCAGGATCATAAGTTACAACAATTGTTGTATCAATCTTTAAAGGTTCCATTTAATCATCACCACCAATATCGGGAAAGTCCCAGCCTCCACTACTTTTACGGCCTCTTGAGTCTCCAGAATTACAAATTATAATTATACCAAGAATGACTAGCAGACCAACAAATATCCAAACATCATCTATCACCTCCTTAGCGCTGATAACTATGAGCACCATGCTGAAATCATACAGTTTGAACGAGTTCTGTCGTCATCTGTTTCTTTGTTAAAGAGAGCTATAGCCATGTCTACGGCAATATCTATATTCTGAGCTATCAAATCTTTGTAAACTCGATAAGTTAGCCCACCTATTACGCCAACACCGAAGCTATTCATATCATTGCCTCCAATCTCTAACAGCATGTTATCCCATTGACTTATCACATAATGTGATTATCTTTACACCTCTCTGAGAGAGAATTTGATCAAGCTGACTTACCTCTTCTGGAGTTAAATTGTATAGAGGTCTTACGCCATCATAATGAGCCATTCTCACAGTTAGATACCCAGGTTCAGTTAACTTTACATATTCTTTACGTGCTACCTTGTCTAGGTAGAAGATTGACCATATTGCTAGTACAGTAGCAGTTACTGAAAATAGGACGCATATAAATATATCTGTTAGTGGCACTACATCACCTCTTTACTACTTGAATGTTCAAGATAAAAGCTAAGAACGCTTCTCGCTTCTGCAAGTATAGCACTTATATCCTGCATCCCTTTCAGAGACCTTTTTCCCTGAATTCTGCATTTTGACTTTGTAGTGTCATAGAGAAAAATCATAATGGCATTTTCATCAGGGGCTGTTACTTCAATTCGGATGTTGTCAATAATTTTACGGAAACATAGGAAGCTGCCATTTCTTTTAAGCTGATTCCTCCATCCGTCTCTTAGAAATGATTGCGTATTTTTAAGTAAATGTGCTTTTAGAGGATTCATATTATCACCTCCTAATAATCAAATATCGCTAGGACGCCTTACAGTAGGTCTTGGGAGCTTCTTAACGCTCTTATATATGGTCATAATAGCCTCCATTTAGTTTCCGAATACTCTTATTACCCTATATTTACTAGTGACCACTTCAGGTTCTAAATTACCCCAGAAATAATCAGAGTATTTGATTAAGTAATAAGCGTCTACTGCATCTTCCTTATGTACTTTAATCTCGAATTCGAGATTCCAACCATTAGAAAGTTCACCACATCTGTGTTTCTTTATATTCTCTTGCTTCCTGTTATACAGAAGGAGCCGATTCCACTCAGGAAGCTTATCTCTAATATCCGTTAAGGAGAGAACCAACATATCAACTCCTAATATTTATAATCACAGGTCTGACAGTAGTAATTTTCAGATGTGTCGTCTATAGCTACAATCGTCAACATCTTTCCACATTTAGGACAAAATGCTGTTGTAGAACTTACTAAACTTTCTGCGGATTTAATTACTGCCTTTATCCTATCTGAAATATTACTGTCAGGATAGAAAAGTAAACGAATTTCACTTTTGACGTATAATGGTTTCAGTTTATTCACCTACTTCTTAAACATTACCCATACAAGACCAACACATGCGGCTGCTAAAGATAAACACATTATAGACATTGATATAGATAATATTGACATACATATGTCATTAATCATAGACGACTACTTACCCTTTCTTTTCATGATATTAATAAAATCGAATACCCTATTGAGGCAAAGACTAGCTTCAGAATCCCTGCCACCAAGTAAATCCTCATTTACCACCATTTCTATAGCACAACTTATCAAGCCTTCAAGTTTACAAAGCTCTACAAGATTATTCCCCTGAGAAGTTGAACCAATATTGTCGTCTGAGTAGCAGATATACTTCTCCTCAAATGCAATCAAATATTGAGGATCACAGACTATCTTTCCTTTGTCAGAAGTCACTATCCACTGTCCTTCTTTGGGTTCAATACAGCCGTTGGTAGTTTCAATGACTGGAACCCTATTAACTTTAGGAAGTGGACTATTCTTCTTATAATAACCTATGAATTTACCGTTTAACTCATAACAGAAGTAGCCATCTTCCATTCCTTTAACATATGGAACTGCGGTGATATTATTTTGAGGTATACTCATAATTTATGTCGACCCCTTTAACAATTTTATTATCGCCTTATTGAAACTAAAGTATTATATCTTCTATCACTACTAGAGTGCTAGTATTGTATCTAGACGTATGCTAGCTTGATTTAAAGTTATATATGGGCTTAATGATGTTAACTATTTCTATAGTATCACCTGTGTTCTCGATGATCTCCTCTATGGGCTTATAAGCCATAGGAGCTTCATCTATGGTAGATTCAGTAACTGATGAAGTATAGATGCCTTTCATGGTTAGGACATAATCATTCATATCAATGTTCTTTTTAGCTTGGGACCTACTCATTAGACGTCCTGCACCATGAGGAGCTGAGAAATTCCAATCAGGGTTTCCCTTACCTATAGCAATGATGCTGCCATCACGCATGTTAATGGGAATGATTAATTTTTCTCCTAACTGAGCAGATACAGCACCTTTGCGAAGTATCATATGCTCCAGGTCAATGTAATTATGTATTGTTTGAAAGGAATCCAGCTCACGGTATCTTAATCCTAAGCATTCCTCCACTATTCTTCTAGCCATGGTCATTCTATTTAAACTAGCATATTGCTGTATAATGGCCACATCATGAAGATATTCTTGCATTAAGGTGCCTTCTAGATAACACAGATCCTTAGGTATACTACAGGCTTTCTTGCACTCTTGCTGAAGAACCTTCAGAGCTTTTTGTATTTTATGTTCCTTACCAACTGCTTTGTATCCTTTGATTAGAGCAATCTTCATAGCTTCATAATCATCGTTGAATCCACTATGGTATCCGTAAGCACTGCCCTGGTAGTATTCTGCTACTTGCTTACCAAGGTTCCTACTTCCACTATGTATGACTAAATATTTATTATCTTGGCTATCCACATTAATCTCGATGAAGTGATTCCCACCACCAAGGCTACCCAGAGCTTTATTAAAATCTTTGGCGATCTTACTGATACCTCTAATACAAAGTAATTTATTAATTTGATCTTTGAAATCACACTTTGATAAGACATTGATGTTATAACCGCTTGGAATGTTATTAGTGATATAATCATCGAAATTCTTTAGATCAATATCTATATTACCTAACTCAACAACAAGCATGCCGCAGGATATGTCCACACCAACTAAGTTAGGAACGATCTTATTCTTTATTGTCATTGTAGTTCCTATGGTACATCCAGCACCTTTATGACAATCCGGCATAATCTTAATTGAACTACCAATCGTAAATTCCTGATTACATAATTCAATTATTTGAGATATAGTTTGCGCGTCAACATTGTCTGTAAACACTTCTGCAGTATTATGCTTACCTTTGATAATCATAATGTACCTCCATTGAGTTTATAGATTCTATTTATTTCGTATCTATTATAATATCTGATATAGAATTTACTGTTAAAGTAACAGTATCACTACTATTAGTAAATTCTATAAGAAGATTAGTCCTTGGATTACGATGTGAACCATCATCACACACTATTACTCTACTTACTCCGGTAAATTCTTTCTCATCAGTAGTTACTCTTAACATATAGTACCTCCTAAAAGTAATTACATAATACCCACAATACAACTACTGTGATTATATAACCCCAGAATAGTACTGGCATGATACACCTTCTTATGTTCTTATTCTCTTGTAAGAGGAGCGCTAATAAAATGACGGGATTGTTTTGCACCATTGAGTGAATAAACTATCCTGCTGCAAGCCTTCAGCAAGTAAAAGCTGGGTCATTTTATCAGGAGTAAATCTCATATTGCTTTCATAAATAGACTCCATTGTATCTATAAGGTTATATTTTGAAAGAACTGGTCTGAGAACATCCCATTCTTCGTCAGTATAATGATCAGTAATAATATGATCATTACTCCAACACTTCTGAGTATTAATAATTATAAAAAACCCGTTACTGGCTTCAGGTTCATTAATTACGCAGAAGATAAAGTTACTTAAGGAGACGTTACTTAACAATTCGTCACCTCCTACTATTTTGGTGTAATAACGTAGATATACTTTTCCTCATGAACTTCGCCAGCTTCAATAGTGTGATAATGCTTCTTATCTTCCTTAGTAAATATTATCTGACTAATAAACTCATGAATTAAGCATGTTGTATAATAACTGCAATATGGAGGGTCACCTGTATCAACTCTATACTCACCTACATAAATGTTATTGAGTTTGAGTACACTTTCTCTACTATGGTATGGCATCTTAGTTGTTCCAGCATAAGGATCAACAAGCTGAACCTTTTCTGCTTCAGCCGTAGCTTCTTCAAGATGAGGAGAAATAAGAGTGAACAATCCTTCACGGACAACTTTATCGGTACCAACTAAAGATATGATCTGTACTTGCATTACTAATCACCTCACAATATGTATCTCCAGGGTCTACCAGTCTTTAGACTGATTATGTCTATATTGATTTGTCTTAAAATTCGGATCACAAGACAATCTGGTGGGATAAGTTCTGTAGCTGTACGAATTGAATCTAATAATATGCGTCTGCCTTCTTCAAGTTTAGCTACACATGTTGGGCAATACTTTTCATGATCTTCCCTTAATGTATTACATCTTAGACACCATTGCATAGTATCACCTCATAAAGCTATTACTTTATTAAAGTAATAGCTTATTTAGACTAGGATCATTCGTTAATTCATCCCAATATGCATCAGGCATTTCTTCAAGACACATTAGTATAAATCCAACAAAATGTTTCCCATGCTCATATTCAAGTACCTCAAGCAATACCTTCTGAACATCTTTAGCTGACATTTGTTTAAACCTGTCGAGCAATGGAGGTATAAACATTACACTGTCTACACCTTTATCATAGTAATCATAGGTGCCGAACTTTGTTATACCTTCCTTAAGAGCTGCAAGGCATTCTTGTGAAGTAATTGGTTTCATATTATACTTCTTCCTTTATATTTGTTTTATGGTGGACGTAGGGGGAGTTGAACCCCCGTCCGGAACTGTTACCCTAAACCGTCTACCTAGAATAGACCATCGTGGTCAACGGCAGCACTAAGTAGCTTGCTCACTTTCATCACTGGGTAGGAGTCGAACCTACAAACTGTAATAACAGCCACGCTTCAGCGTGTAACCTCTGGGTGGACACCCGTAAGCTCACTTAGTTACATATAGAGCCGACGTGTCGCTTTGCCAATTTGCCACCAGTGATATTTATTAACCTCCACCACTTGCATTTAGGATGCAAGAAACTATTTGCCATAGAGTAGGGATTTTAACCCTACATGGACTGAATTTCGGCCACCTACCACCATATTATCATTAGCGACTCCTTAATGGGTTAGGGTTGCACTAATGTATGCGAGGCCAGTTTCTAATACTCTACCAGGTTGTCTTCAGAGAACGACCCATAGTTCTCCTACGTACCTTACTAGTCAGTCCTAAACCGGAAAGAGCGATTGCTTTCGCCTTCTATGACCTATTGCCTATCTGTAGCCCTTCCGAACTACTGTTTCCGATAGGACTCTCCCATTCTTTGACCCTCATCCGATTGCTGGGATAAGCTCGGTGTTTTGGGGCTGATCTCCCAGCTCTAAAGTTAATTAGAGACTAGGCAGCTTGAAGAGTAGTTTTGGCATTTAAAGCCTTGTGGTTATATGGTAACCAACCTCTAGGCAAGTTTTACTCTCACGCTCCGTCGAAACCCGGTACGCCCATGAATGGAGCGGTATTGGACTTATTTGTCATCTGCCATCCGCTCCTGAATTAAATGTATATAAGTAAATTAGTGCTGGATTGGCCCTCACAGCTGGGCAAAGTTATCCATAGTTCATTAATAAGGTTTTCATCGGAACTGCACTTACATATGGTATAGTTTGATATTCTTTAAACTTCACATCAGGATTTCTCGGTATGAATATATCGCACCTATAATTGATATCGAATAGTTTAAAATCAAATTGTGGAAATTCACTTCCTACGAGTCCTATCACTATGATTGCTTCATCATGAATATAAACATTGCATGCATATTTAGTTACAGAACAAAAACCTACTATTATGACAATCACCTCCTTAGATTTAATCAGGGCGGGCCGTGGTAGGAATCGAACCTACTTTGACTAGTCCACTAGCTAGCCCGTAATGCCCCCGAAGGGGCGATATCTTATTTGAATAAGCCAGGCATACCTGAGAGTACTGACATACCAGGCGGCACCATCATAACATTAACTTTATCATTGAATTTCTCAATGGCTTTCAACTGTACAAGGGACGGTGTTAATGATTCAGCAATGATTCTGTTGGCATCTGCTTGAGCTTTAGCATCAATTGTCATAGCTTGAGCACGGCCTTGAGCTTCTGCTACAGCCTGTTTAATTTCAATTTCTTTCTTCTTAAGAATAAGTTCTGCCTGTTGAGCCTGTTGTGCAGAATTAATCTTATCATTTACGGAAGCTTGAATGCTGCTTGGTAATCTGACTTCACCGAAGTTGAATCTTTCAACAACGATTCCATCCGGTCCAAAGAACTCTTTTAAATTATTTGTGATTAAGTTACAAGCTTCTTCACGCTGATCACCTGCAATGCCAAGTACACTGTATGTTCCGGTGCAGTTTTGGGCGATGTTTTTCATGTTGGTACGGATATAAGTCTGTGCAATGTCCTGGATATCACGGCCCCTAAACTTATTGTATACGTGGGGAGCCATAGCTGGTTCAATATGATAGGATAAATAACTGTCAATATTCACATTCAAGTTTTCCTTAGTGGGTATTAACCAAGATTCGTCTTCTGGGCTACCCTCTGTTTTAGAAGCAGTTAATTCCAAAGTTTGCGTACTTACCGGGTATTCTTGAACTGATTGTTTAATAGGCATTATAACATGGAAGCCTTGAAGTAGAGGATCTTTTTGTACGCCGCCTTTAGCTCGATCATACAGGACACCTACTTGTCCTGGGGAAATACTGATTGTACACATAATGGCAATAACGAGAATTACAAATGCTAATATACCTCCTATGGTACCTCCAAGCACAAACTTACCATGTGTTGATAATTGCATACGATCACTCCTCTTTTTTATTATCTTCGTCTTCCGGCATGGAGAAAAGATTACTAACCCATCCTCCAAATTTAACGAAGAATCTCTTTAAACCTATGATACAGGATATAATTACTAGTATGGCAATTAAGAAGTCAATAAACAGCCACGGTCCCATCACCTCACCTCCTTAACGACTGCTATTGTACTGTTACCTTCACTTCATCATTAGTCATTTTGATAGTGAAGAGAGTGTCACCAACTCTAAATGACACCGGATCAGTACCAATTGTAGTTGTTATGGTAGCCTTTACAGGTTTACTTGATACAGGAGTACTTTGTGTAACTTTCTTATCGGATTCAACCTGAAGCTGTGTCTTAACTACAGCCTTATCTGTATACTTCTTAATTAGGCTTTTGAACATGCCTTTCTTAATGTAATGATCGGCAAGTTTTTTCATCCTTATCGAAGAATACCCAAGTTCTATTCCTAGATTTGAAATAACACTATCGGGTAGTGGACACCCATACTCAGATATTGCACTTTTGAGACCTTTGATAATGGATGGGACCAGGTGTTTACGATAAGCCATTACCATACTTTGGCTCGTCCTACCACTGATTACATTCTTTGCAAAGGTAACACTGACTGGATGAGTCGGCATAAGATTTAATGCATTCTTTAAAGCATTAATCTCTGTATCCTTCCAGTTATTAATTAACATCTTAGCGCTCAATTCTCTATCTCCCCTTTAATATTTTAACTAGCGAATCTTAACCTCAGAACCTCCTTCCTTAAGATATTATAATAATGATGAATCTTTGGATTTGTATGTTTTCTCCATTCAGATTCATTATTATCAATTAACATCTTCCTTAAATCTGTAGCAGAAGCATGTACTCCAGGTGGTCTAGGCACAATCAACTGATGAGTATAAGGAATTGTATTTTGGTTAAACCATTCGCCTCTGCGTTCATCATTACCTGATATAAACATACCAGGAGTATCACCCAGGAAGCATTTAGCTGCAGTTAGCAAGTAGTTACCCCATGCTTCTGAAATGTCATCTTCAGTTGTTAGATCAGCTAACGGCATTATCATCAGCTTACCGGATCTAACTTCATTACTGAAGATCGTCTGGATTAGTTCAATCCTTAGATTTATGGGGAATGGATTTCTTTCATTAGGTATAATACCGGCAGATCCCACAATAACTAAAAACTTATCGCATAAAGTGAGACCAGGACGTACCAGTGACTCATGCAGGAGGTGAAAGTGTTGGAATCTACCGATACAGAAACCAGTTGATACCATGCTACATACCTCCATATCTTGCAATGAAGTTGTTGATGAGACCTTTAATTTCATCAGAAAGAATAATACTCTCCTGAGCTCCAGTCTGCATTCTACCAAGTGCCATTGTATCATTCCAATCGAATGTTTTTATGTGAGGCACATGCATACTCGGATTCCATTCATATACAGTTTGATACAACTCGCACCCCTTATATTTGTGCAAGCTTCCTCGTGGAATTACAATCAGGTTTGTATTATCCTTACTGTGATCAAAAGTAATGTCAACTAATCCAGGAATTGATTGTTTAATTTCATCCATACTAAGTTTCATTCTGTCTGCACCATTACTATAGGCTGTTTTCATAGCCCAGCCATTAGTATCACGCTCAAGATGCTTATAATATCCTGATCCATGTCCATAGAAGACAAAGTCTAATGGAACACCAGCTTCAACGAGTTGAATATCTCTGATTCTGGCTATCCTCAATGACATTGATTCTCCAATGATTGTTGAACAATTGCCAGTTCCAATTTCTTGTACTGACTTATATATTTCTATGGCTTGTTCAACAACAAGTCCTGAATCAGGGCGAAGTACTACGTGCACACCAGCATTCTTTGCACGGTGAAGCAGATAGTACATATTTCTGCTGATAAATTTGTTAGCATCCCATGTGTCAATTGGCATTGCTACGATGCCCCAACCTTTAGCTGCTGCAACATCAATTGCACGTATACAACAGTCCATTTCAACATCAAACTGCTGTGTTACCTTATGGGCTAGTGCTGGAATACTACCTATAACTGCACTAGAACCAGCATGCTCTGCAGCCAAGAAATCATCGGTCCCATGCAGGAATAATGGCCAAGCAATTGCAGCCCAATATGCAGCTTCTTCTGAATTATGACCTCTGTAGCCGAAGCTGTGGAATCTCCACTTATACTTCTCCCAGTCAAATCCATGTTCTTTACAAGTCTGGAGTAAGTATTGCCTCATATAAAAGGCTTCTGTAGCTAGTGCCGTGGGCCACCAGCCCTTCATTAGTCTACCTTCCCACCAGGTAACGAGCTCACCAAAACCTTTAACGGTGTTCTGTATCTGAGCAAATGGAGTACCTTTTGGACACCAGATACCTTCCGGCAACATTTCAACCTTAAGTGGTATACGGCCATCAAGCTCATTGACCACTCGTCTGAATAATGCTTCAGGAAACTCAAGATTCATAAACTTGGCCCGATTAATAGCTCTGTCAATATGTTCGTGTGTTAATATCACATTCAAACATCGTTTAGCTATCTCACTAAGACCAAATAAGATCTGGCCTGCCGCCCTATTGTACATGTGGCTCCCCTCAAAGCCAACATCAATCTTGAAACTCCCATGTCCAAGATTATAGGTATCGGTATGAAATAATGGATTTTGACCTAGTGTCTCTAAACTCATCCTAATCTCTCCCCTTTATTTAATTATTTCTTATAGATGTGGATTGTGTTCTCCCTAAACACTTCATCTATGATGTTCCTTATAACTGACCATGATGCCCCGCCTAGCCCACACCCTATGCCACAAGGAACACCAACTTTCTTACCTGGTGTAGAATCAATCAACAGCTTTACTCTATTGCAGCATAATCTGAATGCTTCTTCATTTGTGTGCTTACCTGTCCTACCATAAGTAGCTTGAGCACACATACTTACAAATGTTAATTTAGGTAGGTAAGTAATTACTATGTTTCCTAAGGTAAGTCTACCATTTCTGTAAGCGGTCATATAGTCTAGGTAAACTTGGGGAAACATCTCTCTTATCTGACCAGCTATACCTGATGCAAATTTACCACAGGAATTAACTTGATGAAGCATAATATTACAGTCAGAAGTTAATAGATTACCTGATATGTCAATTAACATATAACCTCCTAACCAGCAGCAATCAATAATGGCTGCTTAACTTCGTTGAACATAAGTTGTTTCATGTATATAATCAAAGGAATTATTTGTGCTTCAGGAAAGTCCTCATGCACATTAATACATGCGCCTACTTTATTGAGTCTCAGCATAAATACATTATTAGTATCCACTGAACCTTCATCGTCAGTAAGCACAAAGCCCCAACCTGCACTACCATAATCATTATAATATAAATTGGGGTAAAAACCAAGTCTCTCTACCATTGCATTAATTAATTCATGCTGATGATAATTTGGTATTCCACAGAATGTATTCCATCTTGTTATGTCATAATAATCCATCAATGTTTTAAAATCAACATGATCAAGACATACATGAAGTGGAACAAGAACTTTAACGTATTTAACGTCATATGGAATGATTTTTATTGTCTATCACCTCCTATAACTTAAGGTTGTCTAGCACTTCGTCCTTAACCCGTTTATCTACAATTCTGTTATAATACATTCCAAGAGTTGCAAACCTTTCTGATATAAGACACTTGTAATACTGATCATATATCACATGCAGATCTACTTCAAAGTAATTGGCCATTGGTTCTAGTAGATGTGAAAATGAATCAATTTCAAGTTTATTCTCTTCTATCACATCTACTCCTTTCACGTCTTTAAGTCCTATTGCCTTTGCGAAATCTTCTTTGGTTATATTCTTTGATGTTCTAAGTTCTCTTATAAATTCACCAAACATTGTAACCTCCTAGTCTATTTTTTCATCTCAAAACACCCTTTACTAATTGTAGGGTCTTTTATTTCCATACGCTTATCATAGTACAGTGAAGTGTTATGATCATTATTAGGTTTCAGACATTCATACAGAGATGAATAATCAGCATAGAAATGAGTATATTGTCTCATATACCTACAACGGTAACACGTTTCTTTTTCTTCCATCCTGTTACTTCCTAAATGTTAAGATAGTGTTAAGTTTATGTTAAGGAGCGGAATAAAACTTGACACAGATAAGCCCATTACTGTATAATGGTTTTGGGAGCTTAAAACTTCTTCATTAGTAATGCTTCAATACTCATTGAGTATATATTAATGATACATGATTAATAAATATATAACATGCATCATAAAGAAGTAAGTTTACTCACTTATCAGAACTAACTAATCACTAATGGATATTAAACCTCATGAATGATTAGTTCTGATTTACAATTAAAGTGCATAAGTCTCAACTACATCATACAAGACTATAACACTACTGAATGTAATGAATCATTACTAATAAAGAACTGGCTTAAGGATAACTATGATCAAATCCCACTATATACCTCTGATTGCTACTTCCGCTTGTTGAGTCACTTTTATAATCCTATTTGGTCATTTTGAGGACACATTATAGTGTCCTCTCATTGTTATAGATGATAGAAACTATTGCAGTTCCTAATGTAAGAGACATAAAGCCCATAGATATCACTAGCACCTCAGGGCCAAGAAACAGCTTTATGGATACACCTGCTATAAAAAATAAATAGGCTAATGCTTCATTGTGATGTTTCTTCCATAGAAGATAGACTAAAAGGATTATTGCAATGATAAGAGCCGATATACCAAATGAAGGAACATGTATCACTGAATTACTCCTTTATTATCTATAAAGTATGAGAATACTAAGTATGATTGTACAAAGATTAATATATATACAAATGGATGTAATGCATAAGTCGGGAAAGAAGAAAAGGCAGCATCGAATAACGTATGCAATATAATTATAATATATCCAACACAAGTACCAGCCTGAATATAATGTTTCTCGTATATACAGACAATGATAGACATGCTCATGATAATTAAAAGTGATAGATCAAGTGCATAGAATTCCATTTTTATCACCTCAATAATGAATTTAAATTATGATAAGCCTGGTTGATCTCTGCAAATCTATCATGATCACCAGTGTCCTTATTGTCCGGATGATAACGTTGAGCTAGTTTCCAGTACCTATCCTTAATCATCTTTAGATTAAGACTACTGACTTTAGGTTCAAGATTTAGAACTACTAGCCAATCCTCAACTGTCTTACTAATCAGGTTATTCCTCTGAGTAGTACTTAATTTTTCTTGAGCAAGCTTAGCACGTTCCTCGTGTATCTTCTTGGCCCATTCCTTTATGGCCTCTTTTGTTACTTCTTGTCTTTCAATCATTTGTATGTTGGAATAATAAAGACGATATTTACGTATGATGTATAATACAATGATTTCATGAATTAATGCTGTGAGAGATAGCAGTGAGAATAAGATATCATAAAGTACATAAGATACTACTATAGACGAAAGGAAGATCATAAGAGAGGCATTATTTGCGTCACTACCAAGCTCATTACCAATAACATTTATCTTGGTTGACTTGGATTTAAAGAACAGTGTATACCAGAACTTTAATATACTCATTCCGCCCACTCCTTTATTATAGTATGGGCTTCGTTGAGAACTTTAAACTTTACCTCACTCCCTGTATCTTTCCTATCAGGGTGAAGAACTTTAGCCAGGTCACGATATTTACTACGGATAACGTTCATGTCCCTGGTTTGTTGCAGTTCCATTACAGCAAAGGCTTCAGCTACAGTCATTTTCTTACGAGGCTTAGGCTTAGGTTTAGGTGCTTCTACTTTAGGTCTACCATTAGCCATCAGAATTTCATTATCGATCTCATCTAACGTATCAGCAGCTCGCTCATATTCAGCATATTTCTCTTGAAGAGTTTTACCGTATGCTTTAAGTTCCTCAACTTTACGTTCATAGCGAGCTTTAAGACCTTCCATTATAGCTTCTTCCTTGCTGTATACTTCAAAGGCTTCCTCAAGCCTACCTTTATATAGTTCATAGTTTTGCTCAGCATTATACTTACGTCTGAGTAATCCAATATTCACTGTCTTGGCATTACCTAGGAATTTTAACAATTCACTAAGACTTGGTGGCAAGTTTACACCCCCAAATATTTTTCTTTTAATTCTTTAAGTCTAGGAGCACCAATGAGTTTAAACTCATCTCGATTGCCAAAGGCAGATCTCCATCTAGCACTGCACTTCTTACTACAGAATAAACTCTTCTTGAGTGCAGCAGCCTTCTTACAATTGATGCAGATCATATATCCTCCTAATTAAGTATAGCAATCTTCCAATTATTAGCTATAACACCTATATCTAAGATAAAACGTGGGCTTAGCATCCAACCTATATCAGGTACAAGCTCCTTTTTCTCATTAAGCACAGGATCTGGTTTTTCGACATAGGCTAGATCCATAGTTAATAAAGGTATGCTATCTAGTAAACTAGTCAGCTCAATCACCTCCGTAAAATTCTTGATATGTAAGATACATAATTTCTGCATCTTCAGTAGATATTATAGCAGGTATACCAGTATCTTGTATACCATTTTGTTTCACCTTTACATACTGAATTCCTGAAACACATTTGCGAGCGAATATAAGTTTGCCCTCTGCAGTAAAACCGAAGAATACAAATCCACTCTTAGCATAATGTTCTTTTAATGTTTCAATATCCATAGCATCACTCCTTCTCAACAAAAATAGGGCTGATACTATTCAGCCCTACTAGTATAATGCTTTTTAAGCCCAAATACAGCAACACTAAACATCGATATAAAGAAGATTACTTGGACGTAATATAAAAAATAACTTGTACTTAGGTATGTTAGTATAGTTATAACTTGGTGTGGATATAAATTCCTTGGTATTTGAAGGGTATGTTTGATGGCTGCATTAAGTCCTATAGGATACAGAGATACGGCGATTATAATGCCAGCTAAGAGTATTATTGCAAGTTCAAGTTTATTATTGGTCAACATCTCTTTGATTGTTTTGATTACGTATTTCCCTCCTATCATTAATATTATCAATGATAGTCATGACTAAAAAATATAGCACTATGACGGTAACACCAGTAGCCATGATGCATATTAATAACCCGATATATGACCAAAAACCCATAGTTTACTCCCTCCTCGTCATAACTTATATTTAGCTTCTTTCTCTTTATGCTTCCTCCTTTCTTCTATGAACGATAAATACATCATATATATAGCGTACGCAGCACCGCATGTTAGTACAATAAGTAGTAGTACAAAAAAGTATCCAAACAGTATATCTCCCATCAGAACACCTCCTTAAAAAAAGAATAGGTGGTAGAGGAGACTACCACCTTAGTATGATGTGTGAAATTAAGTGCTACCTCCTTCCAGCTTATTAAGGTCAATCAACTAACTTATACGGGATAGATTACACCTAGGCAGGTACCTATGGCGTAACTGTATAGAAACACATATAGTGTAACTAGCAAAGCCATATTTCAACTAGGTTTGCTACTGTAGAGCAGTAGCAACTTTTATTTCTTAAAGCACAATTTAAGCAACAAATTGAATGAACCTTTCTGTTGTTTACTGTGCAATCTAGATTAATTGTATTACAATGTTTTGTACAATATCCTTCTACATAATTCTCACATTTTAATACACTCATGCAACTTCTCCTAAGTATTTAGCCCCTAAGCTCTTAAGTATCAGGGCTAATACTATTCTATGACAGAATTTATTCTTCTTACAGAAGCACTTAAGAACTATATAATTCTGATCTAGTAGCCACTTCCACCTATCAGCATACTTAATCTGTGAATCGAGCATCATCTTATAATAGACTTCTATGTACTGGTCATCAGTTATCTTACCTTGTTGATGATCACGTACAATTTTCCAACTAGGAGCGAATGTCTCATCACCAGTTATATCAGCTGTCTTTCTTGTTATATCAAGACCACTAAGTCCGTTATAACTCATATCAGCTGTTCGAATGTGTAACAAAGAACTTCACTCCATTCCTGATGCAACTTCTAATTGTACCACAATTACAATCTGCTTCAAGTTGAGAGCAGTTTATGCAGCATACCATTAAATCCGCGTTAGGTTCTACTTCTTCGTGCAATATCTTTCTCTTTAATCTGGGGCACATTATACTGCACATCCCATCTTTGAATTCAGTGCATTCAATTATAGTAATGTTGTCGGACATCCTGCCTCCATCCAATCCTTAATGAATTTATCTCCATCAAGATGGTACTCCATGTGAGCAGAAGGGATATCACCTTCTAGATCTATAATTGGGACAATACTTGCATATTGATTAAGATGCTTATCTGGAACCTTAATATATACAATATTCTTATCATTGAATAGATCATTGCACTGAATAGCAAGTTTTTCAGGAATTGCAATTTCAACTCTATATTCAGAATAAGAATTTACATACGACTTAATAACTGAGATATCAAGATCCTTACCTGCTGCCTTTCTCAGTTCACCCAGCAGTTTTAATCCAACTTCTATATTAGGAAGATCAACTGCTCTAGTATCAACATTCTTACTACAAGCACAAACTATGAATTGCATATAACCACTCCTTGATAAAGTCATGGAGGCGCCTTGGACCACTTGGCTATAGCATGATCAGTGCTACTGGGATTCGAACCCAGGCTCTCCTCCTCTGGCGGGGCTAAGCTGGCCCCAAGCTCATTATACAGCAGTTTTACTGATTAGTAAATTATATCTACTGATAGCTGAATTCAATGCAGGAGCTATGATGTTAGCCATCTTCATTACAATATTCAATCTGGTATTTTGTAAAACAAGGTATTCCATATAGCCAGCTACATTTACTATTCCAATAATATGAATGCATCCTACGGGAGGTAATTTCTTATTTACACCAGATCCAGGGTGTATAGGGCCATCTTCTATGCGTACATGTCCTATATTCTCTGATTTGCCAAGACAAGCATCAATAGCAATTATGAATGCACCTGGGTGATTAGCATTAATTATCTCAATTGTTTCTTCTAAATCACTTGCACCAACTGGCTTATCTAATGTTCCATACAAGTGGAACTCATTATCCATTGAGCTCAGTATATGTCCAGTTAACGGTCCTAAGCTGTCACCTGTGGAACGGTCAGTTCCTATGCAAATGACAACTATGGATTGAAATAGATATACTTTATACTTAAATAAGTAGTCAAATATAAAGTTTGAGAAGACTCTTGAGCCAGTTTGTAGATCTAAAGTATTATCTTCCAAACTAACATATTGCATATTGCACCCTCCTAATTAGCTGTGGTAAGTATAATATGAGTATTGAATATCATAACTCTATACATGCGTTTATGTCTTGCATATTCCCATGTAATGATATCACGCTGTTTCAAATTAGGAATATTTCTAATAACTTCAATAAAATTAGTATTCTGAACTTTAAAAATACCAACATCGTCTGCTGCATAAATTATTTTATCTTTTAATTCGAGGTAATTCAACTGTTTGAAATCTTTTATTTCAGTTGCACGTAAATTCCACAACTGTTGATCCTGGAAAGCTTCAGATATGCTGTCTGCTTCAACAAGTAGAATTTTATCATTAGTTAGTATAAACTGAAATACCTTTACATCAAACATTAGCATTCCTCCTATAATTTACTCCATACACCTCTCATGAAAAGAGGTGAGAGCAGTAAATTAACACCTCTTCTCATAACATTGCCAGCACATCTTATCCTCATAGACAACCTGTGCATCTTCAGGTAGTGACTCAACACCACACAGGTCAACAGATTCAAATATGTCCTCAAGCATTTCCATGTTCTCTTCTCTGTTGACCTTAGTTCCACAACTAACACACCTACCCATTGTTATCTAACTCCTTTATTCTTCTACTTAATGTTGCACAAGAGCAGTCAGCACTTAACTTAGAGCAATTTATACAGCAAAACTTATCGCCTGTTTTAGAACATGGTGCTGATTTACATATTCCATTACTGAAGAATCCACAGTTTTTAACTAAATTATACACCTTACCTCCTATAAGTAATGATGAATATATATAGAGATACTAGTACTGCAATAAATAGCGATCCTATCATCCCATAAAATATCACTAACTCTACTATTGAAGGTGGAGTAACAATAGAGATATCCGGCGGTTTAATTATAGGTGCTGGCATAGGCATAAGAAACACATATTAACCTCCAGTTATGAAAGAACTTTTACCATATAAGCATATACAGCTGCAATAGATTTGAGGCAGCTGATCTCACCACTATCTATCTTACCCAATACATCGGGAATTGGAATCCCGACTACTTCTATGTTCTCATTCTCTGTGGGCTCTGGATTGCCTTCAGTGAGATCGGTTGCAAGTAGTATATGTATATTCTCAGTTAAGAATCCTGGTGAACTTAAACCAGAAAGTAGAGTCTCAATGCTACCAGCAGTATATCCAGTTTCCTCCTTGAATTCCCTTAGACCAGCCATATATTTAGATTCGCCTGGATCTATCTTACCAGCTGGAAGTTCTAGAAGTATTCTTCCTACAGCATGCCTATACTGCCTGATAAAGATCATATTGTTACTCTTGTCGATACCTAATATAGCTACAGCATTACAAGATTCAACGACCTCTCTTATTGTAGGCTTACAATCATCCACTTGCACTTTATCAACTCTTACGGCCATCCTTTTTCCTCGGAATACAGTTTCACCATGTATTAACTTTTCAATCTTAGCTGGCATCATATTACCTCCTTAATCCATTATTATAATTTTACACTTGGGACAAGCATACAATGTTACGGGCACCATACTCTGGTTTATGTATGCTTCAAAATCTCCAATAATATGAATGAAATCATACACCGTACCTTCGTACCCGCAAACCGGACATTTCATTCATTATCCTCCAATTCTATTAATTTCATATACCGAACTATACCCTTACAATAAGGGCACATATATACATATAGATTTCTGCGTAGTTTATCAGTAATACTAGTAATCTGACCAAAGAATTTGGTAGTAGCCTTATCCCATTCTTCCTCAGAATTTATAGCATCACATTTGGGACATATATGTTTAATCATCTCTTCAGCTTTATGTTCAACTTTGTTAATATAAGTTGAACAAATTCAGACTTTTTCCCACAATGAGGACAATGATAATAGCAACCATTCCTATTCTTTAAATCTGTCATGGACACTATTCTATTATAATATTTAAGAGTTCCATTATCCCATTCACCAAAGGTGCTCATCTTATCACACCTTGGGCAAATAGCTGCATCAATAGTTAACATTTTACCTCCTTAGTAATATCAATAAATATAATACTGTAGAGATGAACAAACTTTCCACAATTAGGACATACATATAAAAGCACACTAATTTTATTAGTTATAGATACTACTCCACCGAATGTATACTTAGTAGATTCATCCCATTTATCTAGTATATTAATCTTATCACACTTAGGGCATACTGCAACTTCCATTATCTCACTCCAATATCACGTGGGGTTACAATGCCATTTTCAAAGTTATATGTAACCCTAGCCTCATTAGCATTAAGAGCTTTAAGGTACATTGCTTTACCCACTATATATTCTACTTTCCTACCTTCTATTAATACATAGATAGAGTAGGAACGAGAACAGTCGTAATCAAACTCCTTAGCATCATATATTTTAACTACATCAGTATGTATAGGAGCGCATCCTGTGCATAATAATATAAGCAGTATTATATATAGCACTCTCATGCATTACCCTCCTCAAATTTATATCGTAAGAAAAGACAAGCACATTCAGGTCCGAATTCAGCACAATTAATGCAGCATGCAAATTCATTCTTGATATGCCCATTTAATATACTATGAATCCAATCTGCATCATATACATGTATACGATTCTTGAGCCCAACACCTCCAATACTCATGCACTTGTATATACACATTCCATTAGAAAAGCTTTCACATTTTCCAACTTCATGTGAAGGCAATTTAGGATGATGTATTCTATAAATCCAATATACCAATAGTATCAATGCTGAAAGTAATAATACTCTCATATCTTCTCAAGCGCATTCAGTGTTATATATATTGCTTGTATAGCTAAGATGATGAGAGATATTACTATATTAGCTGCCAATGAAGTATGCGGCTCACGTTTTCTATCTATAAGATATCCGGCAGCACACATAGATGCTGCCATATTTATGATTAAGAGAATAAATACTATTGTTACTGTGTATGCATTCTCTATAATGCCAATGGCTATAGTTATAGAGAATGGTAGCGCAGCCATTATACCAAGAGATAACTTTAACCACTTAGGGCAAGGCTTATATCTGTCTAATTGTATGCATATACTAATTAATGCAAATAGTGTGATGATCACTAGGGCTTCTATAATCAGTAATACTTGTAGCATTATATCACCTCGTAATATATATAATGATATTATCGCATATGAAGTATGCTAGAGACATAACGAATACCACAAATGAAGATACATATAATCCAAGCGCTGGGATATTAATATTCCTTTCTTCAAAAGTCTTATAGAATAAGATTTGTGTCGTTATAAAAATAACGAATGAGCTTACTATAAGTGATATGTTATTCATAATTTTGCCTCCTATAAGTCGTATATCTTTGATATACTAATGCCATAGTTAGATCCAGGCAATATAGCTTGCACTAAGGAAATTATCTTATTTGGATCGCAGTATGCATATCTACTGGATCTACTCATTTTTCCAGTACCCATATGCTTGTACCATGTTACATAGTCTACGAGCCTGTAAGGATATCTCTTGAGTAGAGACAGACCATACTCGGTAACTACATAATCTGATCCATCAGTTAGTAGACAATCAGTTTCAACTAACTTATTAAGATACGATAGCCTCTTACTCTTATTCATTCCCCATAACGGTCCCCATGGAGCACGTAATCTAGTACCAGCTCTCCAATGACCATTATGTAAATCAGCTCTTATACCACCTATGCCTTCATCACCAGGATAGTGATACAGGTAGCATAATATTGTGAACATACGATGCCGATCATTCTTATAGCGCATAGATGTCACCTCTAACTATTTCCTTTTCTTATATCCTGCTTTAAACTTCCTGCAGGCAAGGTTAAAAGGCTTAGTTAAGCCTTTACACTTTGTGCATTTATTTACGCTAGTCAGATAGAAGGCACAATCCCTACAAAAATCCCGTAGCATAGGTTTATAGCAATATGTAGAACGACGCATTATATTAGTCACTCCTTCTACGCAGATTATTCATTTGCAGCTCTTCGTCTTACAACCATTGCAGGATTTACAATGTCTTGTATAAGCAGCATGATAAGAGTAGGAACAATTGCATGGCTCCAGATTATCAGCACAATTAGCACAAACTTCAGGATCATATTTAATTTGATCTTCCATCTTACATATCGTATTAAACACATCAAACTTACTTCTAGCTTTGTCATTTATAACGAATTGATCACAACTATGGCATTCTTCAGGATTAACTAATCTATTAGTTTTACCACAAACCATAACTATCACCCCTTATCTTCCCTGCAGTAATCTGAGAGCTTTGTTCACTTGTCTGAGGGCATTAAGCCGAGCCTCCATATTATCATGCTTATCAGCAACAACAAAGCCACGTATGATAGAAATAAGGGCTTTCCTCTCAGCCTTCAGTACTCTTACAGCATAACGACAACCTCCGATGATGTCGTCATATTTATCGCGGTACTTCTTAACTTCAATACTCAGTTGCACAAGATCTGCATCATCATAGATGTCTGCATTCTCTGATGCTATGTAGTTATTCAATAAGTCTCCGAATAACTGTCTCATAATTCTCCTCCGTATATTCTGTTAAGGTCTTTTATGACATCTAACAGAATATCAACTTTAGTCCTAGCAATTGTAGCACTAATACTAGAACCTTTAGTCTCTGGCATTATATTGACTATCTCAGTCAGTAATTTTGTTATCTCACCTTCAATTATTGGGTGAGGCATTTACCTAGATAAGTAGGCCATAAATGCCTGTGTGTCTTCTGGACTTAGATTTACATCAAGATACGGGTCTACTTTAATTCGAAGCTGAGTGTCTCTACCACCAAACACCACAGCTTCGAAACCATTAGATATAAAAGGCAATTATTCCACCCCCACGAACCCAAGTTTAGGTTTACTGAGGTCAAAGTTAGCAAGGATATATTCAACATCTGGATTCATGATGAACGGATTACCACTTGGTAGATATACATAGATATGGTTATACTTATTGTCATACTCATTACCTTCGTATGTGCTCTTATTATGCTCGAACACATAGACAGCATGAATATCAAGCATGCCAAAATCTGGTAATGTCATTTCTTTCTCATCCTTAGTGATATTACCATTACCACTATATTCATATGTCTTACTCTCACCGAATACAAGATCTGTACCAAGCAAGTTAATACCTTGGCCTATATGTTCTTTACTACCTGCCCATGAATGTTCCATTATGTGGTTAGGTAAAGTTATTGCCTTCCCAAATTCCTTGGCATCTTCAAATACCTTAATGCCATATTGGATATTAATATCAAGATTATTAATGACAGACTCAATCCTAAGCTTATCAAGTCTACCACCAGTGCGCTTAATTAGCACACCAGTCAACATAGCTTTCTTCTCAAGCTCGGTCAAGGTTTTAAACATATATCCTTTCATACTACCTCCTTATACACTAGCTACATTTTTTAATAGCTAATGGTGCAGGATATTGCTCCTGCGGGCATTATAATATTACCACCACTGCTCATTGCCCAGATGAGCAGGGATAGCATATTATAGAGGAGGTTAACAATTACCAATATATGGTATATAGCAACTTAGATCTGTAATATAGTGCCAAATGTCATGTTACAATACCTTTGAATGCTATCACCATAAATACTAAAGCCTGTATTAACAATAATACTAATGTGATATTACTACTGCATTCGTAATACTTATCTTCAATTATATTACACATTGATAATGTCCACATCATTAATGTTATTACAAAGCTTATTACCAATAACATAGTTAGCGTATCTAACATTATGCTCCTTTCTTACGATTGAAGATATTGTGCATATCATAACACTTATAGCTATCATGATATCCATAGACTCCATTTTTGGTATATCGAACTAGCCCATACCATCTGAGCTGTTTCTTCTTCAGTTTTTCAATAATCTTAGCTTCAACAATGGTGTATGCATGACTGCACCAATTGTGCAAGCCTTGCAATGCATTTTCAGGACTAGTTCCTGCGTAGATACCACTTAACTCATGAATTAAAGTCTCATGTATCATGTGGTACTTGCAGTTAATTTTATAGAAGTTAGGAGTCCATTCAAGGATGACAGCAGCAATATAGCCATGTTCTCCTTGACCAGTATAAGACCTATACCTGAATCCTTCAGGCAATGGAACCTGAGCCAATAATTCAGGTATGTAATCCTCAATAAGTTCAGCATAAGCTTTCATCATGTATTCCTGAGTTCCTTGTACTTGCCACGCAATATTAGTATATGGCATTACAGGATTATCTGTCATGACCTTAATCTTAGCAGCTACTGCTTTACTAAACCAGCCACTATGAACGTCTTCAATCAATGTTGTTGCGCTCATTGCATATTCCTCCTTGGACTAAATTCTCAAAGCTACAATTAGTGCATAGACCATCAACTACTTCGGGACTCTAACCATACTTGTGGCATAACTAATCTCCAAAAATCATTAATAACCCAGTTATGAATACAAATGAACCTGCACATGTTATGACTGCAATATTGAATAATTTTTCCTTTAACATCCCAAATTGATGTAATAGGAAAGTTACTATGGATGCAGTAATTGTTACTGTAAGCAATATCTCTAAAATCAATATAAACATATCTAACACTTCTTCCTTATAAAAAATAAAGTAGTAACTCTTCACCAGGCGGCAATGGACAGTGTTCCTTCCACTGTAGTTTCCTGACCACTGACCACCCATTAAAGTTAATATTACTAAAGTCATACTTATCATACAATCTACTGTCAATTGATAAACGTAATGAAATATAATCTGGGCAGTACTGAATAAGAACTTCTGACAGTTGTTTTAAAGCAACAATATCAGCGTCAGTGGATTCATAATGGACTGTATAGTGTAGTCCGTGAATGTATCTGAATATTACTTTATAGAAATCTCTAAGCTCATTATTATACAATGCACTATAGAGATAAACCTTACCATTGTATTTTACATCATTGAGCCGTTGTACAAATTCTAATATATTTTTAGGTATCTTACAAGGCTCACCACCTGTGATAATGATCTCCTTATAATCTAGGAGATCATTTGGATTTGAAATGAGTTTTGCCCTACCAATCATATCGGTAGTTGAGCAGTTAGGACACTTCCTATCACACCTCAGTGTAGTAATCACTCTTGCTTTATCCATCCACACGCCTCCCTTAGATAAGCGCAACCACATCTATAACTGAGACTTGCGCAATTAATACAACATTTATATCTATGCTTATCACTTCTACGAGAATAAGATTTTAATGTTATGCCGCAAATAGTTTTACAAGGCATTCTACAGCTTCCATCATAGAAGTATGGGCATTTACTAGTTATGTCATACATTACTATTCCTCATGTGTAATCTCATTTTATAACATCCACAATCTGCGCTAACGTTCACACAATTAGCGCAGCATTTATACTCATACATATCAGATGCATGGCCACTATACTTTATTGTAGTCGTACCAAGTAACGTTTTCATACATGGTAGACGACACATACCATTTTTAAAGTAGACACACCTACTAGTTATGTCATACATTATAGCTTTATGAATCCAGATAACTGAACAATGAACACATCACTGAGTGTACACGAGCCATCAGTCATCGTAACCTTAATGATATCTCCTACAGACATGGATCTTCCCCTATAGTCATCAGGACGATATACATTAAATTTAGTGAATAAGTGTTCTGCCAGTTCCTCAGTCGGGTAATTATCAGGATTAGGCGTGAATTCACCCTTATCCGTATACACTAATTGATAATCACTAAACATCATAGGCTGTTGGTAGATGCTTGCAATGTACTCTATATTACATCCAACGACAACAACATTGTCTAAGGACACATAATCTGAATATCCATTGTATATATTGCTCTCAGCAGTTACACAGTGGATAGTGTCATCCAGAACACGGGCCATAGCCTTTACTTTCTCGCCCTTTCTGAATACTACCACGAATCTACCACAGTTATCGGCATACTCATCCTTAATGAATGTAATAGTAACTGGGATTTCCTTACCTACACAACTATCATGTTTGCATGCAGGACAATTTCCGCAACCATTGAATTTGCCTATTTTAAGCATGATGGACCTCCTATTCATACCTATTATAATCTAAATCTATCCATAGTGAGCATGTCTTACATTTTTCATTACCATTGCCTGTACACAATGGATAGATTGTATCCTCCCATATCTTTGGTGCTGCAGCCACAACAATTTCTATTACATATACCGTTCTTGAAGCTAGTACATTTAGTCACTATGTTAAATACATCTATGATATCACTTCCTAGTGATTAGAATGTAGACAACTAATCTGGCCCAAAACATTCTTCATACCATGCATCACATGGTTCGCTACAATCTATGGTACATTTCCTACAACACTTTGGTTTAGTGTCTTTACATTCGTCTTTCATAGGTATACTAGTCTCACAATTCTTATCATATTCCATTATATCACTCCTCCCGTATCGTATATTATACAGAATATAATCATAGTTACTATCAGAATGATAATGGAGCACATAATACAATCATACATACGTATAAGCTGCTCATTACTAATCTTTCCCTTACATACTAGTGATACAATAAGTGGGCCTATCATTATTAGTAATGCTATAATCATTATGACGTACGCCAGTGTATCTGCTATGTTACATTCCTCCTAATGCTGTATCACAAATCTTATTTTTTGGCAACAACACCTGTAACTGAGATGAACGCAATTTATACAACATGGAGCAGGACTATCCTCAAATGCCATACCTTCGTATTTACCATATGGTATACTACACATAAACTTACACATACCGTTATCATACCATATACACTTATTAGTTACATTGTAGATACTGTGCATTATATACCTCCTGTAACTATTCATGCACCCATTAGAACTAAGGCCATATCTCTCATACTATATATCTACTATATAGCCTAGATAACTATATATTTTCTCCTCTATATAGGGCACAGGACTACTTATGGCCACTTATCACCGGACAGAGCTTCATATTGCCTTACAGGGTATCTCCCTCTCATTTAGAGAGTATTTCTAATCTCAATCAATTTATCACCAATCCTGAGGCAATGGCACCCATTACTAAGGTCAGCACAGTTTATACAGCACTTATATATATGATAGTCCTCTATAATCATATCTTTAAGTGTATATACTATTTCTCCCTTATAGTTTAGTAATGCCCTACACTTTCTATTGCACATACCATCATTATAGTATGGACACTTACTAGTTATACTATATATGCTATCACCCCTATATATTTATATTAATATCTTCCCTATATAGGAATTGTCAGATAATTCTCAGATTTCTCCCTATATAGGGACTAACATTACATCTTACAGAGTATCTTCCATAGAATGACTGCTATTATTATTAGTACAACAGTTTGTAACATTATATCACCTCCTTATGCTATATATAAGACTATAAGTGCACATCATAAATATATACACACATATACACTAGTGCCGCATTCAAATCCTATTGTAGCTGAAAGCCTATGATATAGCCGAAGGCTTAGCTCACAATGCCCTTAATTCTCACCAGGATGCCCTACAGCATGAGCTAACTCCACTTCAGGTATTACGAGTCCTGAAGTGAAAATTAGCTACTGTACGGGCCTTAAATCAAAGCAACTAGGATATCTTAATGTGTTATACTAATTACTAATGTGTTATACTAATACGGTATTTCCCTATATAGAGATAATCGTATTAGTATGTCACAATTAACTTAATATGTTATACTCTTGCTGCTCTAGCAGCCTTGATAGTCAAGTAGTTGACTAAGCGCTTATGAGCATAGCCTAACATTTGCGCATAGATCTGATGAGTCATACCAGCTCTCTTGAAGTAGTAGTCAACAACTTGCTCACCCTTGTCATCCAACATAGGGTTGCCGTCCTTGTCTTTCTTCTCTACTCTAGCATATATACCAGAGAGACGGACGTACATACGACCAAGCTCATCAGTCTCCTGAATTATGGCATAGTCTTCAGCATCACCTGCTACTCCACGAATGGATAATATTACCTGATGACCATCACGTGTCATCCAGCCAACATTCTTGACGAGTGCTTCAGTTACACTCTTGAATTTCATGATGGGCTGATCACCAATGGTAATAAATCCCAACTCCTCATTGATTTGTTCATCAGTCACCATACTCATATCGATCTGCTTAGGACCAACGAATAATGACCCACGCTCTAAGTACCACAATTTGTTCTTTAATGTAGCACCAGCACCCATAGTAGGTGTATAGTCACCATCAAATGCTCCAGCCTCATAATCAGCTGCAATCTCAGCAGTGTCAGGACGGCCAGTAGCACCAGCACTACTCAACATACCAGTAATGGACGGCCTACCAGCAGCACCAATGGTCGGACGAGTGGTAGCAGTGCTGTTACGTAAGGCAGCAAGTGCACTGGCCATGTTACCACCTTTAGCACTTATGGTCTTGTCGCTGATCTTAACATCAACGGTAGCAGTGGTGGTAGCGCCATTGGTAGCAGGTGCAGTAGCATCTTTGGTAGCACCTGTAAGTTGGTTGAGTTTGTTCTGGATGTTATTTGTCATAGCGTTAGTCATTGTGGATTCCCCCTTATTATTGTTGATTAATGCAGCCAATTTAGTTTGAGCCTCAGTTACTGAATTCATAGTAGTAGCCTCCTTAGTATTATTAACTTCAGTTAAACCGTGATGAGCTGCTAACTCTTCTGCACGGTCAACCAACATATTAATTAACTCGCCCATTTCCCATTCACTATGGGCTAAGCGATAAGGGATTTCAACCAGCAATGAGTGGACAGGACCCTTAACCATAGCCACTCTGAATCTAGCATCTAACGCGACATTCCCAGCATCACTGCTATAATAGGCATTACCACCATAGAGGAGCAAGAACAGACCAGGAGCCAATATCTTAAGGGTATCATAACCCTTGAATAAATCATGCTGATTCATCTTAGTACCAGCACCCATGCACTTAGCAATAATCTCATCCATACTAGGCACGGGAACAACCAGCTCAACATCAGTTACAGTGCTTTCGTTAATCATTTCAGGAAATTGTACAGTGTTTTTCTTAGTCATTTTAAATGACCTCCTCATATTATTTTGTATTCAGTTGTCACAGCGCAGGGTACACCTATGGTTTCCCTGGCCCTTCCTTACCTCGCTCGCTACGCTCGCTCGGTAACGGCAAAATGGTAGGAGAAATGAACAAAGGGAGGACTCACGTCCTCCCTGCCCCTCTCCTTATTAGCGGGGGCTTGCGCCCCCGCGCCCCTGTGATTAGCCACAAAGACTGGTGAATAGAGCATACATCTTATCTCGAAAGACAGGATGCAGCTTTTCTACACACTCATAGACGGCCTCAACTCCTTTGTCTGGTAATATTGAGCCTTTCACAATATTGTCCGCAACTTGGACTAGGAAATCTCTAGCCTTAGTTGCATCATCCAATGCTATGGCGAGTTCCTTGTGGTGTGCAGCAGGCATATCCTCAACCATAGGTACTAAGTCAACGAGTAACTCATCAGTTGACTTAACAATATTAGAAAAGATATACTCAGAGAATATGCCGAGTACATCACTAATGAATTGCTCCCTCTCTCTACCTTGTATGTCATAAGGAGTAGGTTTAACGAAATTATTCTCAACTTTACTCTTGACAGTCTTCAAATCCCTGACTACCTCGAATAGCTCAGGTATAATCGTGATGTATATACCATGCCCGGTATTAAACATCACACGTCCAGTGTATTCAGCATTGATTCCATGACCATCACCAGGAAGACCAATGCTCCATGACGGGATACTAGCACCCTTAGGAATGCGCTCAGTGAATGCAGCGATCTTATGTTCAATGTTCCATGAATCTCTATGCCATAAGCCAGGAATTCTACCACTAGGACCGCTAAACCTATAGTATGGGCAGCTTCCACCCATCTTGGTCCCAACATCGTAGAGTAAACCAGTCCAGTTCACAATCTTTCCACCATATGGATAACGGTATGTTGCACCTCCAACAGCACCATAACCATATATTGGTATGCGATTGCCGTATTCATCCAACTCGTATTCATATCTCTTTTCACCAGTGGTAGCATCAACTACCTCCAACCTCTTATGACCTATAATTGCATTGACATCCTCTTTATCTCTGAATGCCCACTCATTGCGGACATTCTCAGCATCCAGCATAGGATTAGTGAGTGTCATGCAACACACACTACTGCTATTAGCATCCTTGCCTGTCCTCTTCTTATCTGATATTGTATAATCAGATAAGGATAAGAACATGTGCCCTTCATGATCAGGATACATGCGCTTGAAGTTCACGCATGTTACGCAACTCTGAACTTTTACACCACCATCAGGCCATACTCCAGGACTACCATCATGAATGGTATGTGTACCCTTAAACATATTGGCGATGGCAGTGAGGCAGGCATTCACCTCCTGGACTACTGGTGCACCTTTCCCGCAATAAGCTGGATCAAGCGCTTGGAATCTATTAGTGATCCATACGTCACTATAATATTTCCCATCGGTTTTAGACTTCCTAGTCGGGAAGCCACACATTACTGGGCCATCATCCCAACTCATGGCTTCTAATACCCAAAGGCCAGTACCCTCGGATTTAATAAAACCTTCCTTCCTGCGTACAGGTACACAATTGAGTGTTGCGGCATCAATATCCTTTATCAACACCCAATCTTCCTTCTTACTACCAAAGCGGTAGAACATTCCAGTGGTAACAACTCCAGGAGGTAGTTGAACCAAGAGTCTACCATGTAGGTGTCCAGTTCCTCTCTCTCCAGTTTTCTTTCCCTCTGCATCACGCTTGTCAAACGTGAAGGAACGCATTGGCTTCGAGCCAAATCCCTCAGCATCAACTACTACTATTTCAGTAGTAATTTCCTGGATCTTCTCCAGTGGGGTTTCACCAATATCAACTGATGAATATTTGACTGACACCTCCTTCTTAGTTGATACATCGGTACCAACGTGTTTACTATGAGCGTCCTTCAGTAGAAGAATCACCGAATGGATCTGCGACAGGCGGTCATTCTTTTGTGCCTGTGTAAGATCGTCCCTGGACTTTAACTCTCTGGCTTCCAGGGATAAAGCTTTGATCTTCTCCTCAGCATTCTCTCTGCTGAGATTTGCTAATATGGTTTGTGTCATGTGGACACACTCCTTTCGGCGGTTAGGTCGCCACCCAATATTAGTGCATAAGCACCAGAAAACCCAGGATGTTACTCCTGGGCTCAAGCTACTTATATACGGTCAAGTAAGCTATCCAACCTTGACTTCTTTTTCTTGCGCTTAGACTTAGTTTCCTGCTCCTCTACAAGTGCTATGAAATCCTTCTTCAGGTTCTCATAGTTCTTCTTGAGGCGTTTAACCTCTGCAGCATCTGACCTTCTAGATGTGGTTGTCCTAGATTCACTCAATACATCAGCTATTGCGCTGAATACATTCTTAGTGGTTAATATAACATCATTGACAATCCTTCCATGAGAAGCACTAGTGGACTTAACTTCATAGCCATCCTCATACTTCTCTAAAGCCCATTCATAGGCTTCTATCTCTTCGAGAATGGACTCTTCTTCATCCTCGTCATCAACATCTTCGAGTTCCTCGTTAAGGTCCTCAACGATCTCTGAGATGAGTTTCTTTGCCTTGCGCTTGTTATTCTTGTCGAATAACCTAATGACCTCAAGTAGGGTCTCTGCCTGTAGTTCAGTGACTTTGCGCAATACTATACCGTTTGAACTAACAACTGTTAACTTTTTCACTGATATTCCTCCTAATATATTTTAATTTCCCCTAGCACAAATGCATTTGGCATGCTAGGGGTTAATGCCGACTGATTATCTAGCTATCAAATTCAGGTGTACCAGCTTCGATCTGCTGGAGTAATTTCTCAGTGCGTTTCTTATTATCTTTAACTGTAGCATTAGGTTTAACAGTAGGAGCAGTAAGATCCTCTAACTGTTTGGTTAATTCGGCAATTTGTTTCTTAAGATCAGCACAGTGCTCATTAAGAGCATCACGCTGTTCTAGTAACTCTTCGGCAGCATCAAGGAGTTGTTCATTCTCATCCTTGACTTCTTCCAGTTCTTTCTCAAGTTCCTTGCACTTTGTACGGTAATCAACCGTGCATTTCAGGTTCTTTAATGCTGAACCAACAATGCCCTTCTTAACCTCATAACCACGGGCACGTTTAGCCATGGCCCAATCGATGGCGTTGAGCTCTTCCTGTAATTGATCGATAGTATCCTCATCGTCTTCATCGTTGATATCGTCCTGAAGACCACGGGTCTGGCTATTGATCATGCGGACAGCCTTATGCTGTTCATTATCCTCGAATATCTTTGTGATAGTGAGGAACGCGACCTTCTGCACATCAGTCACATTCATTTCCTTGCCATTCTTATTCACGATTACTACGCCTTTAATGTTTTTCATTATTAAATTCCTCCAATATAATTTTATGTCAGTCTTTCAACTGCATGTCGACCACTAGCTAGTTGATTAACCTGTTTCACCTCCTCCAGGTTAAAGCCCTCATATGAGGGCCAAGATTAATGCATTGCTAGTTTTCTCTTCTCCACTTCCTTCCTAGTAATTTTACTTGCATTCTTTGCTATAGTGGCGAGCACACGCAGAGGATCTCTTCCACTGGGATCAGCAACGTACTCGCTGATATAACGTGATATCCTTAACAGCTCATCATCAATTTTATGCATACCCACGTCCTCCTAATTAATTATTTATCGACCATTATACATGGACTATAGCGCCATGAGCTGACCCAATTCACCTCCTATGGGCTAAATGTTGGTTATACGAAGATCAAGACGATGCGCGGGTACAAGTTATCGGGGCGCAGTAGAACGCCTACACCGCAGGCATTCGGTATTACGGTACTACTAGGTCTTGCAGTGTTATAATGTTGCTGTGAATATTGGAGCATGATTGTTAAAACCCCTTTTCTGACGATTAGTATGTTTAGACTGTGTATATTGAATGATGCTGTATTGCGGAAAGACTAGGCAACCCTCCTCCTGCTAAATACTTTTCTTGCCCACCCACCTTGTAGAGCATAGCTAACTCTACCCCATTTACCACAGAGGAACTATATACTATTACCTACGACGTGTTCTTTTTGCCCTTGCAGCATCTTCAAGGGCAGAAGATGCTCTATTAGCCATTTTGCGCTTCATAGTGCCATTATCGTAGGTATAGTCATCACGTAGTTGTTTCAACTCATACGGATGAACACATTCCCTGCACCTTGATAACTTACCGAAAAACACGGAAGCTTTTGCTTTCTGTGGTGGTAAATTAACAGTGGTATGTGTCGGTCCTACACGAAGTCCATAGCGAATATCAACTACGTAACCTTCAACTCTGTGGTATACGCAGGTACCGTATTCGTCTAAACCCCTGACTAATGAGAACACGGCACGCTCATGTTGACTTAAATGGGGATAATCTATTTTCTTAACTCTGAGAATCTGCTCCGCTGTCTTCCGCATTGGAGTCTCTCCTTCCGTGTTTAAATAATATGAATGTTACTGCTCTCCTGACTGCCCTCACCATAAGTGGCATAATCTTTGGCACCACTATTATAGCTCGTAGTCTTCTGAGTGTCTTTTTCTGTCTATCCCGGTAAATAACAGCTGCTAATCGGGATAGTTGTTCAATCTCTCTCTCGACAGTAGTCTCAAGCTGCAATGGATAGAGTAAAGGGAGTTCAAGTTCTCTACCCATCAGGATGTTAATTGTTTCCACTCTACGTATCTTGCTACTCAAGCAGTATGACACGGCTCTTACGTAGCACTTAACGTGGAAGTTCTCTACGTGATAATTACCGGAGATTAATCTCCCGGAGTAATCATCAACACAAGCCGTTATTGCTTTAATCCTATATTCTAACTGATTGGTGAATGATATCAATTTTGTTTGTAACATATAAGCAATGTATATAGCTGCTATGATTGAAATTATGATTGTCATGTGTGTTCCCCCCCATATTATGAATTTAATATTAAGCAATTGGGGTTGTTACATTCCCATAGAACGCTCAAACTCTATGTCGTAGGGAGGGATATCTACCACAGGTATCCCGTTAAAGGTAGACAAGGCAGTAAGCCCTTCTATCCTATATTCCCTGGCCATTCTCTGGCCAAAACCTTTCCAAAACTCGACAGACTCTTTAAGCCTGTCTATCTGACTGACTTGGTTCCTGAGGGCAGCGACCTCTTGCTTATACGAAGCAATAATCTTTTCTGCTTCGCACAACAATTCAGCGAACCTCCCAGCCTCATCAGCAGATGACTTATTAGCCCGCGATGATGCCAACTCAGCACCAATCATAACTGCTACTACGATAGCACCTAATGTGCTGATGCAACCGAGCGCGAAAAACAGGTTAGATACTAACATGTACATCCCTCCATATCCTTCTTTAACTTATCCGCTAGCATGTAGCGGTCAATCAACCACAGACGCTTTGCGAATAATTCCTTGCCTGTGGGGCCGACAGTTACTGGTTCCTGCACAGTGCCATTACATTGCATGGAATATACAGCAATGGCACGATCTAATGCGGAGAGCTCATCTCTGGTATTCAACCATACATAAGCTCTGAATCCAGACACCGAATGAATAATCAGAGTATCGTTATTCCCATTGCGGTACAAGCAAACGAGGATATCGTCATTCGATATCTCGACATACTTTGAGTCAGCGCTAATGATAATGCTAGCTCCGCAAGGGTCATAGGAGCTGGGCTGCACTATCTCAGCTTCTACTGGAGTTGCAATGGTCCTGTGTCTGTGTACACGAGGACCATTTGTTATCCAGTTATTTATGGCAGCATTAAACTGCTCTAATGCTGGATCTGGTCTCTTAAACAATGACTTTACTGCATTAATTGCCTTCATAATTAGACTCTTCATTCACATCTACCTCCTTCCATGATGTATAATAGTTATAACCCTGGCTATCGTATAAACCATAGATGCCAGACTCATATTGGACAAGAAATGAGCGCTTGGCAAAAGCGCGAACATCCACTATCTTGTCGTTAAAGAGACCGGGATCTTCCTGCAACTTGAAGACGTTGCCATACCTGTCCTCAAGCCAGCCGCCATTGACAACACTGATGTCTCCTAGGAGACCATTGTGCCAGCCGTGTTTCAAGTCAGCGTATAACTGCTTGTCCCACAGCTTACGCGCATCTATGGTGACAGTTGATTTGAGCTGACTCTTGATCCACTTAACCTGGTCAGTGGTTAGGCCGTTGACCTGGTAACTAGGCGCAGGAATAGACGCGTACTCTACCACTTGCTGTGGACGTGCTTGCACAGCCTGATAGAAACTAGCGAACGAGATAAAGCACAGAACAACCAATGAAGCTATCATGGTGCACATTCCTGGACGTTTCATGTTATCCCTCCTATAATATTTGCAGTATGTGGTTCACCACACCTGCTAATTTGTTTGCAGGACAATTCAGGACTCTGATAGTAATGCGATTAAGCTTGGCCTCATCAATATCTGTCTGATGTAAGCCAAACCGATACACAAACTTAATATCAGATCTGAACTCCTCAACATCACATATACCGCAATTGAGCCTCCTGACTACGTCAAGAAGCTCCCTTCTTACTGAATCATTAAACACTAGACATCCTCCTCTATTATTGTTTCGTCAACAATATTAGTAGGACAGTTGCTAGATGTCATGTGATTAATAGTCAGGACGGTTGTTGCAACTACTACGTAGATGATTCCCAGAACAATTTCCATGTACTTTATCCACCTCCTTCTTCATAATCTGTTTGATGCTACCCACCTTTCCTGTGCATGAGCACAATAGAGCCCAGCGGGTATACTGGGCTCAATCTACTCACTTTAACTTATTAGTTATATAGTGAATAGAATAGGACTGAGCATCGTGTTCACTCCACCGATTACCATACTCGATAAGTGATTCTCCGTTGAACCACATATCATGATAGAATATCTTACCAGTCACTAATTGTGCCCAATGACGTAGCTCATGAATAAGATTTTTTATAAGAAACATTTTATATACACTTCTTGGTATCATTTCGCATAATGGTATTCTATATCTTTTACCATTAATGTATTTGAACTGGGATACCAATGGGAATAATGTAATACTAGCTGAACCTAACGTATACTTATGATAATAGCCATCCATATGATATTGATAATATAGTTGGCCAGTTGTAATGCAGTGAGCAGACGCACTCACAAACATTCTGTCTTCTATTCCATCTGACTCGATGCCGAATTCGGCACATAAGTCAGCAATAATTGGTTCTGAATACTCGTCAATGATCTGCCTGCCCATGTCAAGCAGTTCATTCTCGGTAATCCAGAACCCAAGCTTGTGCAGTGCGCGAGGGATAATATATTTCATCGTTATCCCTCCAATTCAAGGAAGGCACGAACTATCTTGCGATAGCCTTTACGAACCTTGCCTTGCTTTGTTAGTCTTTCAGGAGGAATATACATCTGTAAGCCATCAGGACGTGTGACAACCATACCACTGGGGGCGTTGTCCACAATACTCAGGTTAGGACGCTTATTTCTGCGTCCATGAGTCTGCTTACAAGCACTACGAGCAGCAGACTTTACTTCACGCTGATGCTCAACATAAACATATAAACTATCACGCATACTATTCAGCCTCCTCTACTATTTTGATTTCCTGGTTCACTTCATTGAAGACACCAAGGATCTTGTCTAATGCAATCCCTGTCTTCTCAGCGAACATCTTAGCTAACCTTACTTGGTTCTTTGCTTCAGATAGAGTAGGTGCAATTGCCATAATTTCAACTAGATTGAATACTGCCATATTTCTCACCTCCTTACTAAGGGAATGCCCCTTTTCATATCCACAACAGTAGACATGAAGAAGGACACTCTTCGGAGTGTCCCTAGTTCTAGTCACCGTATAGTTCATCCTCAATTACATTTAGGTACTAGGTGCAGGTACTCATTCTTGTCTACATCCGGTACCTCGATGAACGGAGAAGAGCTTTCAACCTCAGGCATTACGATGATGTCTGTTCTTAAAGTGATGATACCAATAGGTGCATCTACAATAAGAGCGTTTCCAATTGTGATAGCCTTCCTAGTTCCTACTAATCCAAATTTCATAACACATTCTCCTTCCGCGTATCATGCTCGCCAGCTAATAGTAACTCATATGAGCCCTACTATACCTACTACTATGAATAGATATAGTAGAGCGCATATAGCGCCCTACTTGGTTAACTTTTTCATTGCCTCCATGAACTTACGGTAGTCACCTACCTTCATCGCTAGGTAGGCTTGATCTACCTTTCTTCTCTTTTCTCTTTCCATCATCCTGGCAGCTAACTTTGTTTCTTCTACGTTCCATTTCATTGTACATACCTCCTTAATTAGTAGTCTAATAGACTCCATAGCGTGCACCGCTATATAAGCCAGTGCACACAAGCAATCTACTATACTGCCTTAGCGGATAAGGCCCATCTATACATGTCAAGGCATAACGCCTCAGCCATATATCTATTTCTTGCTCTTACCCTCTCCAGGAACTCGAATTCTTCATTGTTCTCGTTCCTAGCCTTAACCCATACCCAGTACATTGTCATTGCGCATTCTCCTTTATCCATGCCTTCCCATACAGGGTAAGGTCTTACAGGTAGGGCATATAGACCCTATACTACATACACATATATGCACTATAGAGCCCATATGCATACATAGAAGTACTTATACACATATGTATGCATACATATATACTATCTACTTATATACTGTATACCTACTACAGTATAGATGTCACACATGATGCTGACGTACATCATGCTAGCAGTGAGTCTTGTGTGCTCTATGTTATCTACTACATATGTGACTATATACATGTAGCCACCTCCTCTACATAAGTATAGCCCTGTACATACACTGTGCGCATACATACAGGGCTACTATGGGTACACCTACAGTACTATATCTACTATAGATATATACTTATACATAATACTCATGAGTACATACATGTAGTAGTGCACTACACTGTACTCATACTCATTACACGTAATCTCATACTCATGTTCTATCATATATACCACATCCTCTCTAGTCTGTCTCATCAGTACATAGAGGCTACCTATGTATACATGGGCATACACCCATGTTTCGACTATTGTACATTCCAGAAGTACTTAATGTTCTGTCTATACACATCAAGTACATCGGCTAGTACATGCTCACCATTATCATGTAGTAGTTGTATCTGTTCTACTGTTACCCATATGTCTCTACCTTTGTAATACACAAGAGTAGGTTGATTTAAGGCTACAGTTACAGTACTACCATTAATAGTTGCTAATCTCATTATACATTCTCCTTCATCCATGCCTGCCATCTGGTCAGGTCTTACAGGTATATATTGATGGGGGTGGGTAAAACACGAAAGTTGATATTCCATCATATACATAATACCCTAGTATAAAATAATTCAAGTTTTAGACCCTAGTATAAAATAATTTCACTCTACATGAAATTCCCATGTGTAAATTACTCCAAAATGTAGGTATTAGTAGTATGAGGTGATAATGTGGAGAATTTATATAATATGTACATCACTCAAGAACTGAGTACTTACGAGATAGGTGCTACCCTTGGCGAGTACAGTACTACGGTGCAAAGGAAGTTGAAGAGACTTGGTATACCACTACGGAGCAGGTCTGAATGTCATAAGACCAGTAGTGAACTAGATAGGATTAGTGGTCGTAGGAAGTATGTGATTGGTGATAAGGTTGGGATGTTAACCATACTTGGTGACTATGGTCATAATGATCGTGGAGAGCTACTATATCTGTGTCGCTGCGAATGTGGGAAGGAATTGAAGGTCAGAGCTAATAAGATTCCTAAGTCATGTGGGTGTAGAAGAAAAATTTAGTAGGGCATGTAATAAAACACCCCAAATTTAGGTATTATATAGTATAAGTACCTCCATAGGAGGCAGAGAACTAAACATCAAGCTCCACTAGAGAGGTATTAAAATTATGAAACCAGGACCAAAGACACCAGAAGCTATAGCTAAAGTTACTAAGAATTTACCAACTGAATTACCAGCAGAATGGAGTATATCCGAACGTGGCGTAGAGGCCATTCGAGTATCAGTTGCTATGAGTAATACCAAGCATGGATTATTTGCGCACGTACCCATCATGTGTAAGGGTGAACAATGTCCATATGCAGATACATGCATCCTAGTACTCCGTGATCTACATGCACCAGGAGAAAGGTGCCCACTAGAGATAGCGGCAATTATGGATAGATTCGATAAGTATATGAGACAACTTGGTATAGAGGAAGATAACGCTGTAGATCTAGGTATACTCAAGAACCTGGTGGACATCGAGATACAGATAGTTAGGGCAGATAAGAAGATAGCCATTAATGGTGACTTCATAGACAACGTCATTGCTGCTATATCAGCGCATGGTGACGCATACTACAAGCCTGAACTTGGTAAGGCAGCAGACTTTAAACTTAGGCTCATATCAGAACATTGTAGACTATTAGGGATACTTCATGCTACTCGTAAGGATAAAGCGGCAGATAAACTAAGTATCAATATTGATGCAAGTAACTATGCTGCTAAATTACTCGCTCGTCGTGCAGAAATGCAGAGATTAGAAGATAATACTATAGACGTGACGCCATGACCGCAGCAGAGTATATAGTTAGAAGAAATGCAGCTAGGAGTAAGAAGTCGACTAGTGAAGACACATATCGTAGAGTGTATGCTAAGGTTAGAGCACGTAGCTCAGCGAGTAAGCTAACTAGGTATATGGGTAAGTATGGAAAGTTATTAGCTGGTACTGGAGTAACACTATTCGGACTAGCGACCTTCATGGATATAGACCGTGGTCTACGGGAGAATGCTGACGAGGCCAGGGAATTACATAAGCAAGAATTAGAATTAGTGAGGCGCGACAATATAGCTAGACGTAAGCGTAATGCAGAGATAGCTGGACTACCCGGTGATCCATTCCTAGGTATGGTCCAGAATATGTTTGATCAAAGGACTAATCATACTAGGATGTGATAATTGTGAGTAAAGTCGGTGCATTCGGCAGTCTTATCGGTGGACTAAAGGCATCTGAGGGCAGAAGCGTGCTAGCTGCCGTTGAAGGAAATATTCCAAAGATTAGGGCACTAGGTCCTGAACATGAAGGACTGGCTGAGAGACTCCTGCAGGCTCAGTCTGAACTTGGAGCTACAGGTACTAACGCAGTTTCAGGATTCACTGGATTAGCTGATCGCTTAGCTGATGTTCCACTAGATGCATGGGCTGGTAGCGCAATTAAGGGTGCTATGGGTTTTGGTGCATTCGGTGGTATATCTGAATGGTCCCAGGGTGGAAGCTTTTGGGAAGGTGCTAAATCAGGAGCATGGAGAGGTGCCTTCGCCGGTGCTGGATTCCGTGCAGTGAAGCAAGCCCCATTCGCTGGAGCATACAAGAATCGTGGATTCCGTGAGGCCATAGATGCATATCGTGGAGATCAAAGCATAAGCAAACAAGTTATGGCTATATCTAGAGCCGCTAAAGCTAATAGACAAGCTGAAGCTATAACAAAGAGGGCGTAACATGGGTGTACTTGGATATGTAACTAAGCGCATGTTATCTGGTTCCGTTAATACTGTAAACAAAGCTGGTAAGATCGCATATAAGGCTGCAGATGTGACATCAAGGCCCGTATTCAATGCAGCTACATGGGCTGGTAGCAGTTTCTTTCAGAAAGAAGCAGGAAGGACAGCATCCAACTTCTATACTGGACACAAGATGAGCGGACCTGGTAACTGGACAGCTGCCCTAAGTGGTGCTGGTATTGGCATTGCGGGAGCATATGGATCATACCAGGCATACAATAACTGGGGAGTTGGTACTGCCTACCAGAATAAGGCCATGGGTCAGGTAGCATATAGTGGTGGATTACCATCACAAGCTTATGATGGATCTGGTAATGTGAACTCTGCTACTGGTAAACGTGACTTTGGTGCTACCGGAGATCTAGTACTTGCTATGAGTGCTAATAGGAGAGGATAGCTATGGACTGGAAATCCCGTAGTAGAATACAGAATCTAGATATGATCAATCCGACACTCAATAGAGGAACAATACCGAACGTTCATATGAGAAATGGCAAGATAGTTAATGTAACTCAAGATCCATTCTTCTATCTCACCCCATCGAAGGAATGGGATGCTCCTACTCATGGACGTAAAATGCACAGTAATAGATACCGTACAGACACAGGAGAACAAGGTATGAGGATAACTCCTCATGATCCTAGCGTAACTCAGAAGCAACTAGGTGCCGTTAATAAGCACATGGGTGTTAAACCCTCATTCTGGGCCTTCTCAGCATTATTCGCTGGTATGGAGATGTACGGTGGAGAGAGCATGGGTAACGCTGTAGCCAAGGGTATTGGCGAGAGCTTACTCTGGGAATTTGCACCTGGAGCTATGATTGGTTATCAACTAGCTACTACACTACCAAGCGCTGGTATGGCAGTTGCTGATAGGGTTAGGGCTCAGGGCAGATGGTGGAATCAGGCTCACCGACCAAGCTTTGGCGGTGGATATCGTGACACTCAGCAAGCCATTACTATGCGTCAAGCTGCCGTACAAGCAATATCCGGTTCTAAGCTGAATGCTAGGAGTGCATTGGGCGGAGAGGCCAGGATGTTCCACCGTCCGTATACTTACTAAGGAGACATAATGGATCTATTAACTAAGTACAGTCAATTAATTGATGAGATGGAATCAAATCAATATCACTACCAAGGCCAAATCTTTAATGATAGGTCTGATAGGATTGTAGTAATAATGGGCAGAAGGTCTGGAAAGTCTCAAGTAGTCGTCCAGAGGGCATTAAAGTTAACTGGTAGAATATTAATTGCAACGCATAATAGTATGTTAGCTAGTATAATGTTCGATAAGATTAAGGCGGCAATACCTGAGAGGTTGCTGAGTGTCTCTAGAAGCTCATCTAAGGAGATAGAAACTACATATGGCGCTACAGTCCACATCGTCTCAAATACTGGATCTCTACTTGGTAGAACATATGACCACATAATGATCGATGAACCATCATACATGGATGAGGACACGATCTCCGATATCTTTGCATCAGGTATGAACGCCACTAAATTACTAATTGGAACTCCATTAGGTATGCCAGACACATTATATGATTACTATTACGACCCAAGATGGTCAAGATATAGAATTAATTGGGAGGATACAGTATGACACTAGATGAAGCAATTAAACACTCCGAGGGAGTGTATCAATCCTATCAGGACACAGAACCTGACTGTGCTTGCGCAATGGAACATAAACAACTAGCTGAATGGCTTAGGGAACTTAGGGATATTAAAGAGTTGATGGCATGTCTCACATATTTACCGAATCAGAATTAGAATTATTAGCTGTGCTTGAGGACCCAGTACTCTGGATAGAATCAACTACTGGGGAGAAGGCACGTTACTACCAATCTGATATGATACGTCATCCATCCATACGCAAAGTTTATAGACTTGGCCGAAGAACGGGTAAAACTTGGTCAATGTGCGCGCACATGTTATGGATGGCCTTTACTAGAAAGAATGCTGCACTAATCGTTGCAGCCCCTTACGAAAATCAAATATCACTGATATTCGACCAACTACGTAGATTCATAGATAAGGCACCAGAATTACAAGATAGTGTAAGGCAAGATAGACGACATCCTCAACACATAGAACTGAAGAACGGTTCATACATCAAGGGATTCACAGCGGGTACTAAATCAGGAGCTGCAGGTGGTAGTTTAAGAGGTCAGAGAGCAGATTGGCTATACCTAGATGAAGTAGATTATATGACAGATAATGATTTCGATACTATATATGCTATATCACTAGAAGCACCCAGTAGAATTGGAATCACCATTGCATCCACACCTACTGGACGTAGGGGTATGTTCTGGAAATTATGTACCGATAAGAGCATAGGATGGAAAGAATTCCACTATACAACCATGGTAAACCCAGAATGGGACGCATCAATGGAGAAAGAACTTCGCGGTATGTTCTCCACTCAAGTAGCATGGGAACATGAAGTACTAGCAGAGTTTGGTGAAGAGACCGTAGGTGTATTCAAGAAGGAATACATCGATAGAGCTAGGATGGACTACGAATACGTCAAGGAATCTAAGAATACATCGTATACTTGCATAGGAGTAGACTGGGATAAATATTCCAATGCAAGTCAGATAGTAGTAGTAGAGTACGACATGGAATTAGGTAAGTTTAAGGTAATTAATCGGGAGGAAATTGAAAAGGGCGAGTTCACATTACACAACGCCGTTAAGAAGATAATACAGCTGAATAATAACTTCAATCCGGATTTCATATATGTCGATAGAGGCTACGGCGAATATCAGGTAGAAACATTACACATATATGGAGATGAACATCCAGAATCAGGTCTTAGACGTAAAGTTAAGGGTTGGTCCTTTGGATCATCCTATGAAGTTCAAGATCCTATAACTAAGGAACTTCGTAATACTCCATTAAAGCCGTTCATGGTTAATCAATTAGTATATGTTCTGGAGAGAGATTTACTAGCACTTTGTGACTATGACGAGATGATATGGAAGCAACTTGAGAACTATCAGGTTGTAAGATTCACACAAACTGGACAACCAGTATTCACAAGTGAGAATGAACACACTGTAGATGCTTTAATGCTAGCAATACTAGCTTTTCAACTAGAATTTCCTAATCTAGCATCTATACTCAAAGATAAGAAAATAGCTCGCATAATGAGAGAAACAAAGTTTCAATTCCCAGACCCACTTAAATCACTTGTTTCTTTCGACAAGAATAAGAAGGAGGACGATTGGGACGAGCCCTCACCTCCGTTACGTAAGGTTCCAGTTGGATATAATCCAAAGAAGGACGGTCAACAATATGGATGGGGCAAGAGAGGAAGCAGTAAGCAAACTGGTGAGCCTAGGAGGAAGATGTGGTAGTGAGTTATTTCATGCATATGGGATTAAACCTGCATTGCGCTTTATATTCTGTTAAACATGCATTAGAACATATAATACATGCATTTGTACCTATATATCATATGGATACCGAAATTCATAGGATTGGTGTGGATGACATGGAATAAGGGAGAAATTATTATGGAGGTCGGGCCTGAAATCAATGTATTCAAGCCAAATGTTGAGGAAGGAAAGATAAGGGTAGTAGCTAAGACATGTGGGGATAACAAGCTTGAATGGGAACACCTGCTGGATATAGGGGCTACTCTGGCATTGATAAGACTATGTTACGACGAACAATTTGACGTTGAGCTGTATAAGGAAGCCATAGAGTTAGCTGAGGTTGGCGGAAAGTTCTTGATCAATGAATGCTTAGATAATAGGCAGAGGGTTCGTGCCATCATATACGCATTGAAGCCAATGGTACTAACAATGATGTATCTTGAAGATGATCACGCATTAGATGCTCATCTCCATAAGAGTAGTGGTGAAGAGAAAGGTTCTAAGTACTTCATACCAGCTGTAGATCTTGAAGCAGTAGAGAGGTTATCTAATATCTGCATGTTAAATGGCGTCAATTATCTTGAGCTATTAGATATAGCTATTAGTTGGTTTAATGCAGATGAAGCAATAGCCTATATGTCTATGGCTCGCGAGACTGGGTATCTAGATCATGATAGAGTCATAGATGGTGCTCAAGTTGGAAAGATGCTAATCAAAACCATGAAGGGTGACTCTAGAGGGATTGGGATTATAACAGCAACGCTACTGTTACTCAAGGCTAGTATGATTAACATGCTTGGTGGTTGCGGTAAATGCTAGGAGGCTAGACGATGGCTCTAAGTTCTGGTGACATGGGCAAGATTAAGCCTACTAAGAAGAAGCCTAAAAAACCTAAGAAATAATGGCGGAATGCCAATATCGGAGACCATAGCTCGTCTCTAATGATTAATTTTATAGGAGGGCAATAATGAGAGATTCGACTAACTTACCAAAGCTATTTGATGCAGATCAAATAAACTACCTGAGAGGTCTTACTAAGAATATGTTTGTAGATCTTGGGTATGAATTAGATAATGTAGTGGAAGTTCTTGGTCTATCTGACAAGCAGGATAAAGCAGCTAAACTATTGTTAATTAATACGCTGACTATCTATTCTAATGCGCTTGTAGAGAACTTAGAACTAGTAAAGGTTGACTCATTATGAATGTAACATATGAAATATACATTATGTATCCAGATGGAACATGTAGTAAGTGTAGAGGATCTGCAATACAAGAGGGAGAGAATTGGAAGTGTTCTAGCTGTGGAACTATGTTAACTAACTTAGATGTCACAGACTATATATAAGAGGTTACAAGACCTCAAACACAGGCCCTCCCTTGCTATTATTCAATAGCATTTATCCTCCCTTCTTATGTGGTGATGTCTGCCCCAACAGACATCATTGCTCTCTTTCTATGAGGTGACAATTTGAATAAGTGGAAATTAACTGATAAAGAAAAACAACTACTAACATATCATCCGTCTCTAAAGTATATACGTGAGAAGATATCAAGTCCTGGATATAACAAAACGAATGTATTCAACGAACAAAACTCCTTCCTTCTTTCTAATATAGCAACCGATACATGGGTTAATATCCAGGATCTCCTTACGTATCTTTCTGTCATGATTAGTGGCATTGAGAGCAGATATTTAGATGATTCATTACCTACAGCAATTGATGCAGTAGCTCCATTATCTGATGAAGATAGGGACTACATTAAGGCATTCGATACAATCTATTTCGTTCCTGACATATCCAATGGAATATCATTTAGAACTTATAGATTAGCTATAGATGAGGCTCCAGAGCCATTGCGTAGCTTCATTATGGAAATCTATGAGTCATATCATATGGGTGTCAATGGTATTAACGAGGTTGAAGTGTATAGGGATTTGAGAGAAATTTATGAAGATTGGTCAATGAATAAGAGCTTCTTCTTAAATGTTGTATTAACGAAGGTAGATAAGAGTGCACCAAGTTCCTTAACCTCTGGTGGAGATGGTTTGAGCAGGCTATCAGATAAAGAGCATAGCGAAATATCAGATCTGATTTCTATGACTATTGATAAAGCTAGATTAGAGAGTGAAATATCTAGAATTATACTTAACAACTCTGGAGAACCACTTACTGCTAAGGAGAATGAATATACAAGGTTACACTCACTTATTAACACTCAACAAGATAAACTCAACAATAAAGCAGAAACTACCAATGCTACGAATCTCAAACTTTCATACGTTAGAAATGCACTTGATAAGGTACAGAGTCTAGTTTCCCTACAGTTAGAGGATGCCTACTCTAGTGAGATTAATGTTTCTGTAAAGGAACTACTTAATGTCATAGATAAGAGCGATATTCAATCTGTAATAGTAAGTCTGAGTAGTATGATGAAGACTCATGAAACTAGGTTAAGGGATATTGACAAGAAGCGTAGATCGTTTGTTAGTAATAAGACTAAATCACAAATAAATAATGATTTAACTTATGAATCACATATGAGATCGAATCTTACTAAACCACTGACTCGTAAACTTATGAACATAAATGACGACGATATTCCTAATGCCATATACATGATAGATAGGATAGCTAATGGGATTGTAGAATCAGAGAAGAAATATACTAACCAATTAGATGCATATCATAGTATCGATAAAGTAGATAATGATATGAGAACTTCCCGTTTCAATGAAATAGAAGACAAACATTATACTCGTAGTTATTATAAGGTTATGAGTTCCATATCAAAGTTCATACAAGATACTGGCAATGTTCCTTCTGATACAGACATAGATAGCATTATAAAGAACATCAAATGACTAGGAGGTGGATGATGTTGTGACATTTCTCGAATATATACGTAATAGAATTGGAATAACTAATGCGCCATCTAGCTCTGCTAAGATAGACCCCAAGAAAACAATAATTAAGAGACTGGGTCTCGCATTTACAAAAGGTACAGGTGGTAAAAAGAACTTTGAAGAGCCTGTCTTCGATTTAGAGGAAATTACTAAGGCTTACAACACTGACTCATATATAAGACAAGCTATAGACAAATATGTGGATCTTATGTTCAAGGCAGACTGGGATATAACAGGTAAGAACCAAAACTCTGTTGATTACATAAAAATTAGACTTACTGTAATGTCTGAAGCAACCCAAACTCCAATTAAGCAATTTCTACTTAACATTGCTGAAGACCTTGTTAAATACGGTAATTCATTTCTAATTAAAGCTAGAGCTAAGGGAACATATCTATTACCTGCTGGTGTACAAGCTCAACCTATAACTGGTGCAGCTCCGATAGCAGGGTATTTTGTACTCCCACCAACCACAATCAAGATAGCTAGAGATGAAGTTGGTACTATAGTTAACTATCAACAAAACGTTGCTGGTAAAACTCCGGTGGAGTACAAACCAGAAGATATTATCCATATAGCATGGAAGAAGGAGCGCGGGCAAGCATTTGGTGTGCCATTCCTAATTCCAGTGTTAGATGATGTTAAGATCTTAAGACAGATGGAAGAAGACGTCATAAGATTAGTATACAGACACCTCTTCCCACTCCATCAGTACCAAGTTGGTATTGATAAACCAGGCTTTGAAGCTTCTGATGAAGAGATTGAGTTAGTTAGGGAGCAAATCAGGAACATGCCACTTGATGGCGGCATAGTAGTTCCTGAGAGACATAATATAACAGTTGTTGGATCTCAAGGTGAAGCACTTGATGTAGAAGGATACCTAGAATATTTCCGTAAGCGAGTATTCACTGGTATGGGTGTGTCTGAAACCGTTATGGGCATAGGCGATTCGTCTAACAGATCGACAGCAGAATCAATGACTACTGAGATGCATGATAGGATTAAAGCATTTCAGCGTGTTATGGCTGAAGCAATTGATTACTTCATCATTAGAGAATTACTACAGGAGGGTGGATTTGATCCACTAACAACTCCTGATGATGATGTAGATTTTAACTTCAAAGAAATAGATCTTGATATGAGAACCAAGCTTGAAAATAATATCACTCAATTATGGTTAAATAACCTCATTACATTTGAAGAAGCTAGACAAGCTATTGGCCGTGATCCTGTTGCAGATGAATCAAGATTGTACTTGAATGTCGTCGGAGCTACAGAAACAACTACCCAGGCTGAAGCTGATGTTGAGGTTGCAGTTGCTAAGGCTAAAGCAACTCCGAAAGCAGCTCCTGCTAAGAAAAAGACAGCAGCAAGCATGTCTGAATCATATTCTGTGTCAACTATAGAATATCACGAGATGTTGCAATATCATTGGGAACTCACTCGTTCTGATGTGATAGATCTAGTTAAACAATACTACGTTAACAAAGAACGTACATTTGGATCTTATGATTCTAATGAGATTAATGGGATATTACATCTTACCCGTGAGTCAATGCAGAGAGTATCTGAGAAGTACATCAGACCATCCTTTATTCATGGTGTGGATGCTGCTAGAGTACAAGCAGGGAAGCAACTAATACCTAGTGTTAATTACGATGCAGGGATTAAAGAAGTACTTAGCCATCAGAAGGACTCTATCATTAGATTACTTGATGAAGATCTAAATCATCTGATAACAGTTTCTATAAGATCAGCAACTGTAGAGAACGCAATTGCAAAGATAATGGGTGCTTTCCAAGCACTTAATTATAGATTAGAGTTTATTGCTAATTCAGAACTTTATACTGCGTATAATTATGGTTTTATTAAATGTGCTGCAGCTATGGGTATTGACGAAGTAGAAGTAGTTAGTACTAATGGTTGTGATATTTGTTCGACTGCCCACGGTAATAGAATTTCAACTAAGAATGCTACTACAATATCACAGTCTATACCACCGCTACATCCTAACTGTACATGCATATTAAAAATATCTAATAAGGAGGTGTAGATAGGTGGCTGAGAGACTGCGTTTAACAGAGCAATTCATTGTTGAGAGTAAGATTTCTAGACAAGATAGTGCAGCTATATTAACTGAGTCATTCGGTGACTCTGTACTTATACCTAAAATCGAGGCTATACATGCTGGAATCACAAAGAACAAGGTTATGTACAGTAGTCAAGGATTACAGGGTACTGTTGATTTACGTAGTGGGATATACAGTTGGACCCATCCATACCCTAAGCCAGTATTAAAGAATCATGACACTGAAACAGAACCACTAGGTCGAGTTACTAACGCTCAATTTATCACCGATTCTACAACTGGAAAGAATGCTGTAGTAGTTATGCCTACTATTACGGATAAAGACGCAATAGCAAAGATTCTTGATGGCAGATATTTAACTGTATCCATTGGAGCTGAAACCGATTCTGCTACTTGTAGCATATGTGGCACCAACGTAGTTGAAGAAGGTTGGTGTGAGCATATTCGTGGTCAGAAATATGAAGTTAAAGGCCAATTACAAGAATGTTATTGGGAAGCCGGTAATATATGGTTTAATGAGGTCAGTTTCGTTAATGTTCCAGCAGACCAGCATGCTCAAGTTGTAGCTACTGGAGAGATTATGATGATGGAATGTTACGCATATAAGGATAATAACTTATATAACTTACAGGTCCCATCAGATAAAAGTCTGATGACTAATGAACAAGCGAATCTGGAAGGAATTACAGCTCCAGATATAGATAAGCTTGAAGAATCCCATAAAGGAGGAACTACAATCTTGAAAACTATTGAAGAATTAGAAACTGAGCTATCTGCTAAGGATTCTAAATTGCAGGAATCTAACGATAAGATTAGTCAGTTAGATGAACAAATCCAGAAGCTTACAGTAGATAATTCAAACTTTGCAACTCAAATTACTGAACTTACTCAAAGCAAACAAGAACTTGAAGATAAAAACAACACATTCAAAGCTGAGAACGATAGGTTGCTAGAAGAGAATTCTAATATGGCAACTCAAATCCATAAAACATTGGCTGAGAGAGTTGTTGATATCAAACGAGTACTTAGTAAGCCTGGAGTAGAAACCAGAGAAGAAGCAGTTTCAGCACATATTGAAAGATCTGCTCAGTCATTACAAGACTCATTAATTGATTTACTTGTAGAAATGGAAAAGACACCTGGTAAATTCGTTGTAGAAAAAATACAACATCCTGGTGTTGATAACAGTGGCAATAAGCAACCTGGTGACGTCACTGTTAAAGAATGCAAAGAAGATAACAAAATAACAACTGAAGATGTCTTCTATGGCCTATTAAATCGTTCAAAACGTAAGTAATCCTAAAGGAGGAAACACGAGATGGCTTTATTCCCTCAGCAATATTTCACACTTGGAGGTCTTAATGATCGGACTCATACCAATCTAGTTCGCTCTGAAGGCATGTCTCCTGCAGAAAAATGGATTTTAGACCCGGATCTTCCCGGTCTCTTCGAATATCGTTTCGGTGGTTTTGGTATGGTAGTTGTTCCGAAAGGTGCTATCGTTTCTGTAACTGCTCCGAAATACGATTGGGAAACTGAGAAGATTGTCAACTGTTTAACAATTGCTAACGGTGCTAACACTCCTATCGGTGTAGCTCCATACAACTTCTATGAAAAGAATAAAGATCGTATGGGCGACAACCAACTCTCTATCGAGAATCGTACCTATATCGAAGTTCCTTATTTTCACAATGCTGATGCAACTGCTCAAGGCGCAAGTCTTAGCGAAATGCGTTGGGGCTGTGCAAGTTCACGTATCTTCAATTCTACCTATACAACTAATACATTAGCAATGCTCTCAGCTGGTGACTTTGTGAAACCAGACGGTAAGGGTCGCTTTGTTAAGTGGTTCAGCAACAAACCTATGACTCAAGTTTTCACAGATGCAACTGGAGATACTCTTTCTGATGTTGTTTTACACATTAATGAGCCCATTAAGCCTAGTACAACCGTAACTATTACAGAAGAAGGTCAAGAGACCGCCATTGCAGGCGCAAATATTACTGTATGGTACGGCAGTGCTATTATCACTGTTGCAAAGGAAGGTCTTGTAGCAGCTGATAAGGACCTGACTGTCAATTACACTTCGGCATTATCTGATCCTGTTGAACAGATGGTAGGTCAAACACTTGCAGTAGAAACTGATCTTCCTCCGCTGGGATGGTTAGCATATTTCATGGATATTCGTCAGGATGCTGACAATGAATTGAATAACGCCATGAAACAAACCAGCTATCCTCCGGCTGCTGAAGGTGGCTATCCTGCATATGGTTATGCTCAGAACTACGTATCTCAAATGAAGAAACTCTTTGATGCTCAAAGTCCTAAAGGTATTCCATTCTTGACTGATGGTTATTTCAGAGCTAAGAAAACTTATGGGGCTAGCACTCCAGTCGCTATTAATAGTTTGGCAGCTGCTGGTGTCACTCCGTTCTCCGAAACTGCTAATGTTGGCTTCGCTGATGCTAACGGTACATTAGCTGTTCCAGTTACTGCAAGAGACACTAACTTGTATATCAAGATGAAAGCTCCGATTGCCGTTGATGGTGACATTCGTGACTATAGCAACAGCCGTGGCTTTACTGGTATCAAAGTATACTTTGATGGTGTACAAGTAGCAGAGCGTAAGAAATATCACGTTGACTACAAGAATGATACTGTAATTCTTCTGTTGGATGCAAATGACAATGGTAAAGTAGTAACCATTACATGTGCGTTGATTGAAGATCAACTCCCTGGTCTGCCGACTGAATGGGATTACAGTGGAACTATTGGTGCGATTAGAGTTCTGCTTTGCAAATAATTAATTGATTAGAGTGGAGCTTGTCTCCACTCTCCATATAGACTAAGGAGGAAATATCCAATGGATTTAATGGAAAAATATATGAAGATTATGGAGGTTGCTCCCGGAGGTAAAGTTCCCAATAAAGACCGCATTGCGGTAGCTGAAGCTTTATCAACTCCTGATGCATCCATTCTCTTCCCCAAGGTAGTAAGTACTATGATGTTAGAAGCTGCCGAACCAGCATACTTAGCTTCTAAGTTTTTACAGCGTATTCAACTTACCGAAGGCCGTTCCATGGAATTCCCTATCTTTGGCGCTATTCGTGCATTCGAAGTCGCTGAGGGACAGGAATATCCTGAGCAAACCTTGAATTACCACATTGATAAGATGACCACTGAAGTCAAAGTAAAGAAATATGGTCTTAAAATTAAGGTCACTGATGAAATGATTTCTGACTCACAGTGGGATGTAATTGGTATGCATTTACGTGCTGCTGGTGCTGCTATGGCTCGCCTCAAGGAAGAAAATATTTTCCGTGAGTTTAATAAGCACGGTCATATTGTATTCGATGGCGACTCTGCAGATCCCAAAGCTAAAGGTAATGGTCGTGACTTCTACGGTAATAAGAATGGTACTCTGACTGCAGAAGATCTCGTAGATATGTGTACTTCCATCATCGCTGCTGGTTTTAATCCTACCGATATTATCATGCACCCATTATGCTGGACACTCTTCTATAAGAATGAGATCCTCGATAGCTTGAAGGTTTCTGCATTTGGTCAAAGTGCTCCTGCAACTTCAATTGCTCAAGCACCGCCTCAAGTAGGCATCAATACTGGTATTCCTGTTGGTGGACTTAATCTGTCCTTCTCTCCATGGGTTCCGTTTGATCAAGCTAATAAGAAGTTCAGTTTCTATATCTTGGACCGCAATAACGTAGGTGTAATGTTAGTTAAAGACGACATGTCTACCGAACAATTCGACGATCCTACTAGAGATATCCAGGCTATGAAAGTAAGAGAGCGCTATGGAATTGGTATATTAAATGGCGGGTACGGTATTGCCGTAGCTAAGAACATTCCATTCAAGAAGACTTATCCGCTGCCGCAAGCTAACTTCCAAGTTGATTTACCTGCTTCTGGTACTGCCAATGAAATTACCGATGCTATCCTGTAAGAATAACGAGGGCGGGCGGCTTAGTCTGTCTGCCCTTCATCTACATAAAACCTGATTGTAAGGAGTGATAACAGATGCCAACTTATTTATTGACAATTGATGATGTATCTCCAAATCAGGATTCCATTGATGTACTTCGAAGTACATCAATTAATATCACATTTAATAGGGATTTAAGCCCAACTACGTTGGCTGGTAATATCCTATTAGACAAGAAAGTCGATAATATATTCACTAATATCAGCGGTACAATCTCTTATAGTAAGAAAGTAGCTACATTCATACCATCAGAACCATTAGACGCTAATACTGTATATCGCGTCACTGTAATAGGTGATCTTAATGGGAATGACAGTATCGTAACTGGTATTAAAGACATATTCGGCAATGGAATGTTAGGAAAATTCCAATATCTATTTTCTACTGTAGATGCTCCGATATTGATTAAGCCAGTTATAATTAGTCCAGCATCTAACACAACAATCAGTAATGCCCCAACAATTAGTTGGAGTAGTATTAACGAAGCCCTAACATACGATATACAGATTAGTCCATCCTCAGATTTTAGTGTAGATTTATGGTTTACTTCTATCATAGATGGTTCAACATCAGTAACCCCTAATATAGTTTTTATTGATGGTCCATACTTTTGTAGAATGTTGTATACAACATCTAATGGTCAAAGTGAATTTAGCGATACTGTAAGGTTCTATTATTCTAATATAGTTAGTAGTTCATACATAGAATCTAGATCATTAGAGGTCATACATACCTCACCACTCGATAAAGCATGTAACATCGGAATAAATACTCCTCTGAGTATAACCTTTAATTACAATATTGACCCTGATTCAATATCCAATAGAATAACCCTTCAGGAATTCCCTTCAGGCAATATCGAAGTAACTATAACCCTCAATGAAGATACAATCACAATAGTCCCTACATCATCACTACTAATCAATAAAGAGTATCGAATCATAGTTAATAATTCGATATCATCTATAGATGGTGATGAACTGATATATGACTATGAGTATATATTCACTACAACTTATTCGCCACTATATTGTGAGTTCAGTGATGTTGCTACAGATATTTATCCAATCACTGGTCACCTACCTCCTCATATTATCTATAAAGCGATAAGAGATGCAAGCATAAATGCTAGAGAACTTAGAACATTAGTCGAAGCTAGCGTTATAGGTTCAGTTCCAACGGATTGGACCGATACAGCTAACCTTCCTTTCTATATAAAACAGTATGTTAGATATCAAGCTGGATATGACACTTTCTTATATGCATATATGGAGAAGTCATCTACTGTAGGTATGAGTAAGGAATTAGGAGACTTCCATGTCCAATCTCTTCTACCTATATTGGGTGACGCAACAAACATCCTACGTATGCTTAAGGAAAGAATTAAACCTTGGTTAGACCAATTAATGAATCTAGGCTTTAACCGAGGATATGCAACTCCTAAATCAGCCGTAAGAGGAGAAAATGTCTCTGCTTATCAATCATTCCACGATAGAATAGCATACAAGGAGTGAGGTCGTTGGATCTTAGAAAAGAATTTGAAGACCTGCTTTCTAAATATGGTTATTCTGTATTACTTATCCGTAGTGGTAAAAACCGAAGATGTATCTGCTGGAATGATAAAACTCAAGAGTCTCCAGTAACTTGTCCATATTGCTATGGACTTGGCTTTATATCTGTAGTTGAGAGACATAGATGTAGAAGCGGTATAGCAAATATACCTGAAACACTAGCAAGGTCTAACAAACAAACTGATTATGGGCAGGTAGCCGTTCCATCAAGAGTATTTTACTTTAGATATAATGTCAAACCCAATATCAAGGATTTGCTGATAGATTGTGACTTTGACAAAAATGGATTACCGATACTATCTGACTACTCCATTTATGAGATAAATACAATTGATAATCTTAGAAGCGATAATGGAAGAGTAGAATACTCTAAAATATTTTGTGGAATCCAAGCAGTTCAAAAGGAAATCGTTGCTTTCAATGTACGTAAATCTGGAGTAGATCTAATATATGATATTGGTTTTAGGAGGTAAATAATTGAGTATCCATATCGTATTTTCATCTCCTAAAATTAGCTATGATATTGTCCCCAGCAATACTGTCCTCATAATTGGATACGCAAGTGATGGTCCCGTATGGGAACCAACATATATCAATTCTTATGAAGTTGCTAGTAGTACTTTCGGCAGTTGTGATTTATCTGAAGCCTGGTATGTTGCTAGCGAAGTTGGTGCTGTCGATATATATCTAATGAGAGTAAATGGATGTGCCTCTTGGTACCAAGTACCATATAGAACACAGCCAGATATAATAGATAGTCCAACAGATGTGGCCTTTACTTTATATAGTAAGAATGCTGGAGTTAAGTATAATGATGCAATAAGCTTTAGTGTAACGGTAGCATCAGGACTAGCAGATAAGCTAATTATAAAGAATATTAATAACACTAATAGAACTTATGATTTGACTATTTACCCTACATTAGGCCATCTATGTGAGGCCATAAATGACGACTCTAAGATTGGGCTTGTAGATGTTTGTGCGATATTAAATGATGACTTGTCATCAGCTTCTATCCATACTAGTTCATTAGCTAGTCAACCTTTCACAATGCTTAGTAATGGACGTGACTATGATTCTGAAACACTTGCACAGTCACTTTTAGAAGGATACGAGGACATGATTTTCAATTTTCCAGCTGAAGTTATTGTACTTAGCGGTGCTTATTACGCTGGTAATGAAAATTACATTAAGGACTTAGCTTCATTCTGCTATAAACGGAATGAGACAGGCATGAGTACTATTGGAATTGTTTCTGCAAGACCAAAGACAGACATTGAAACTGTCGAAGAGTATGTCAATAGTTTAATTACGTCAGAACACAAGAATGATTTAACTGAAAATGATGGTGATTCTGGCCGTTTCGTATCTGTAATTGTTGGAGAAGCAAACATATATGATGGCACAAGTACGTTCAAGACTACATTAGCTCCAGCAATTGGTGGATTGTGCACATTGCTTCCTAGTAGTAATAGCGTTATGAACAAACGTCTTTGCTCTGGTGAATTATTGTACTCATTTAGCCAGAAGGAAATTAATGCACTTACTAATGTAGGATTAAACCCAGTAAGAAATTCTATTCGTAATGGTCCAGTTGTAAATTCGGCCTTAACTTTAGATAAAGACAAAAGTATATATAAATCACTAACATATGTTCGGATATCCCAGAAGATATCGAATGATGTGCAAGAAGTCCTATCAAATTTTATAGGTAGTATAGACACTGGATTTAACTCCTCATATATTGTGCAAAAGGTTACGACTGTTATGTCGAATCTAGTTACTAATAATTATGTAAGAGAATTCTCAATAAACATTACTGAATCAACTGACGAGAAGATTATAACTATAACTGCTGTACCTATTGGCGAGATAAAGTCAATAACTGTAACAGTAAGAGTATAATGAGGGATTATTATGCCTAAGGAATTTAGATTACAGGCAGATAGTAGCTGTGACTTCGAAGGATTCACAACTCTTCTCAAGTCTTTAGTCGATAACACTATGGAGGGTGTAACATTTGTAGAAGCATTCCCAAGTGGAACAGACCCTGAACAAATAAAACCTCCTTTAATAACATATAAGGTAATGAGCAGGGTTCCATCAAATAAAGAGATTACGCCTAAGATTAGAGAACTCCCATTCGAAGATCCCAATCAACCTAATAAAACCATATTAATATATGGTCAAAAGTTTGACTATATAATTGAATTTAGTATATGGTGCGCTACTAATGAATCAGCTAACAAACTCATGAATGAGTTTGAAGACACATTAATAATCTATAAAGGCGATTTGATGCGTAGTGGAGTGCAAAACATCTTGTTCAACCAGCAGTTAGAAGATAACAGCGAAAGTAGTTCTAGAGTCAAATTAGCTCATAGAACATTACTATATCAAGTTCGTTTAGAAAAACTTACATCGGTAAGCTCATCTAAACTTAATATGATTACAGTAAGAGTTAATGGCGATCTTGTATTTAAAGTAGAAGATTGACAAACTAATCAAGGAGGAATATCTCAATGACAGACTTATATCAATATCTTCCTGGTTTTACTATCGAATATAAAGATGGAGGTTTGACTATACCTCGTGAGACAGTAACAACTAATAGTGTAACACTGATTGGTACTGCTACCGATGGTCCAAAGCATGAACCTGTATCTGTATATCGTCCAGAAGATGCTGAATTAGTTTTTGGAAAACCATACAATGTTGCTAATGGCATAGCCAATGGAACAAGTCTCTTGCTTGGAATGTTGGAGAGTTACAATGCAGGTTGCCGCGATATCCGTTTAGTCAGAGTAGGTGGCGAGTTTGCGTCTGCCAACATTGAAGACATTACTGCGGTAACACCCGGAAAAGCAATTAAACTAACAGCCGTTTATGCAGGCTCCCTATACAATAACACTGCGTATACAGTTATTGTAGTAGAATCTAAAGCAACCACATTAACTATTACTAAACCAGCAGAGAAGGGTAGTTCAACTCTAACCTTCAATATCACACCTACCATGACTATAGAAGAACTCATTAAACTTATCAATGACAATCCTAATAACAACGTTGTTATTGCTGAGTTAGGAGAAGATGGTATCTTAGCTGATGTAGCTGCAGATGTATTAGCTGTTAAACCAGCTACTAAGTTAACAGGCGGTAGCGATGGTCTTAATATGACTGCCGACGATACTTATCATGAAATGTATCATGCATACCAGGCAATAGAGGATTATGAAACAGATTCTATTTCTGTACTTGGTTTGTATGCAGATGATGTGTATCCGGTAGGTCATGCCAAAGCTGGTGAAGAAATCGGTTATGCAGAACAACTAGCTAACCATTGTGCTAATGTATCTGAGAGAGGCATCGAAACATTCGGTGTTATCGCTTGTAAGCCAATTGCTACGGTAAGTCAGACTAACGTAAAGACTAAGGTAACAGCGCTTAGGACTAGAACCAATGCAAATAAATATTACAAGATAAAGGTTACTCATGATGAGGAGGCTGGGACCTTCACATTCCCTGCTTATGAGAAGAACGTATTGACTGGTATACAAATTTCAGTTGGTCATTATGTAAATGTAGTAGCAATGCCGGAATTGCAATTTGTTCACCCAGTTATCGGTAGATATTATGCTCCTGGTGCCGCTGCTTATGCTGGTTTAATATCTAGTTTGCCAGCAGAATCTGCTCCCACAAATAAAATTCTATCTAATGTTCGTTCCCTCCGCTACAAGCTAAGTCCAGCCCAACTCAATGATCTGACTGAATATAACTACGTGACATTTAAAAATCGTACTGAAGGCGTAGCTGTTACAGATGGTTGTACAGCATCAGCTCCATTAGCTAATGGACAGAAATCCGATTATTCTCGTTTAAGTACGATGAGAATTGTTTTTGCTGCAGTTAAATTAGTGCGTGAAGAAGCTGAGCCATTCATTGGTGAGCCTAATGAACTTCCGCAACGTAATGCACTTAACACAGCAATCAAATCTGGACTCAATAAGATGAAAACTGCTGGTGCTATAACTGCCCATAGATTCAGCATCACTGCTACATTAGAGCAGAAAATTCTTGGCGAATCATATATTGACCTTGAATTGGTTCCTGCATTAGAGAATCGCAAGATCAGAGTTAATGTATCTTTAAGGGCCACATTCTAAATGAGGAGGTTTTCCAATGAAATCAAGTTACACAAAGACATATACTAGTTTCAGCGGTGCTGACATTGTTGCAACATTTGCTGGAAAGGTAATTGGTGAATTACAAGCTATTACTTATTCAGTCACCCGTGAAAAAGCTCCGATCTACACAATGGGTTCTCCTGACCCTAGGTCCTTTAGCCGTGGTAAACGCGGTATTGCTGGTTCCTTAGTGTTCCAAGTGTTTGACCGTGATGTATTCCACAATATGAAGGATGACAGTAAGTACATGACTGCTAGTGCCAACACAAAAGATCCCATGAGTATGGATGAATGGGATACTGCTCAGGATAATAATAACGAATTCGTTGAGGCTGACGCAATCTATGCTGACCAAATTCCTCCGTTTGATATCGTAATAACATTCATGAACGAGTATGGTCAATCTTCTACTATGTCTATTTATGGTGTAGAAATACTCAATGAAGGTATGGGTTTATCAATTGACGATATAACTACTGAGAAAGCTTGCACATTCGTTGCTCGTGGACTCAGCCATATGATACCTAAAAGCTAATAAGTGATGGGGCTATAGCCCCATCACTTATACATAAGGAGAAATACTATGACAAGCAAATATACTAAGACATATACTAGCTTTTCTGGTTCAGATATTGTAGCTACAATCACTCCAGTTGGTGGTTCAACTATGGTGATTGGAGAATTGCAAACTATATCCTACAGTATTCATAGAGAGAAGTTTCCAGTGAGAACGCTTGGTAGAATTAATCCTAAAGGCTTTACAAAGGGACCACGTACTATAGCTGGGTCGCTAATATTCACAGTATTTGATCGACACATTATAAGAAAACTCATCGAGAAAGGATTGGTAGGAACATCTTACAGCAGCATACCTGAACTCGATAAGAAGGATATGATGGTTAATATGAAGATGGATGAAATGCCTCCAATAGATATAACAATCACATTCAATAACGAATATGGCCAGAGGGCAGTTATCCGTTTATATGGTATCACCTTCATAGACGAAGGACAGACAATGAGTATCGAAGATATGATCACAGAACAAACCATGTCTTACATGGCTATAGATATAGAGGTGCTGACTGAAATTGAAGAAGAAGATTATAGCTGGTTAATTGGAGGTTAAAGTATGATTAGAAATTGGCCAGGTGCAGAGCGTAGTGCCATTCAATATGGAAGTCATAGGAGCCCAAGATTTGTCTCTGGACAACGTAGTATGGTTGAGTATCAAAGATTCAGTGAGGAATATTTTAGTGGCTGTGATGTCAGTATCTATTTCGGAGACGTATTAGTCGATGACATAGTAACAATGCAGTTCTCAATTAATGAGAACGTGGCCCCTATATATGGATATGCAAGCTATACTTATGATGCTGTAGCCAGAGGGACTAGACTTATCCAGGGATCGTTTCGTATCTCGTTTAAAGAGGCTTATTATATTCATGCAGTAACTAACGAACTAGAAAATGAACGTAAAACTGGAACCACAAACCCTCCATTTGAATTTACTAATACATATCGTGAAAATACAATAGAAGGTATTCTTGCTGCGGCAAGTAATATGACAGTAGACAAGTTCGAGAACTTAGCAGACGTGTATGAGGAGTCCTTATGGGGTTCTGGTACTGAGGCATTCAAACAGAGAGTAAACGAACAAGAGAACTCGACATACTTTTATCCAAAAGGAAGACAGCCTTCGCTACACAAGGATGGTCTGAATATCATGATCACATATGGAGCTATGGAAAGGGAAACAGAGATATCTGGCAAACAAGAGACAGCGATAAATCATACAGTTAAGACTATTGTTGGTGTGCAATTAACTGGTTGTAGCCAAAGCATTGACCCAAGTGGACAACCATTGTTTGAAGAGTATTCATTTATAGCCAGAGACCTAGATGGTGATTTTACTAGGTTAGGCAAATAATTAGGAGGATAATCATGGCTAAAATTAAGAAAGAAGAAGTCGTTGAAGAAATTATGGATGAAGAAGTTGTGGATGAAGTCAATATTGTTGAGGAAGAGTATGGTTCCGTGTTTAATAGCGATGGTGAGGAATTGCTATTCCCCGAAGGTCCAACACTAAACAAGATTGAAGAATGGAAGTCTAGATATAAGGATATCTACTTTACAGAGTTTGATGAAGACGTATTCATCTGGCACTGTTTGTCTCGTAAGGAATACAAAGACATTATGAAGGTACAGGGCGCTGATAGCTACTACAAGGAAGAACGTGTCTGTGAGAAATGCATCATATGGCCTGTAAGTTACAATTTCTCAAATATGGCTAGCGGTAAAGCAGGCATTCCTACATTTCTTAGTGAACAGATTATGGACAAATCCGGTTTCTCAGCTAGAGCATCGGCTATAAAATTGTAAAACTCAGGGTGGGATTATAGTGTTCGACCCAAAAGTACTATTATCCATCAATAGTAAATATGAATCAGTATATAAAACTGAGATATGTGATGAAACATTTATATGGCGAGAACTAACCAAGGACGAGTTTGAAAAGGCTAAAAGATTCTATCCTAATGAGGAGGAAAGAGAAGAGCACGTATGTCGGTTGTGCGTAATTTCACCTGTAGACTATGACTACACTAATTGTTATGCTGGAATTCCAACTACTATGACCATATTAATACTTAAGGAATCTGGTTTTATGGGAGATAGTAGTAGGAGTATGCTTAACTATTACAGGTCAGAAGCCATGAATTTTGAACATCAAATCGCCCCTATGATTTGTGCAGCTTTTCCTAAGTTTGACCTTGATGAGATTAATGGTTGGACCGTAAGGAAAACGCTCTACTATATGTCGAGGGCAGAATGGATGTTGTCAACAATGCATGGAGTTACGTTGACAAATGAGTCGCAGGAACAACCAATAGATTACGATGCTTTCCCAGAATTACGTAAAATGAAAAACGATGGGAGCAGTAGAGGGGTGTAACGAATGGATTATACTAACCAATACCAAAAGTACCTCAACAGCTCCCCTAACGAAACCCAGGGCAGCTTTGTAAGGTCAGCCCTGGGTTTTACTGCTATTAGTGGTGCCGCATATGGTTTTCATAGAGCTGGCGGCACTAGTCTATTAGCAAAGTACATAGCACCAGCTCTTTCTAAGAGTAGAAGACTCTTTGAAACCACAAGCGCATTTGGTAAGTCTATTGACGAGGCAGTAGCTGATAAGAGTCTGTTCTCTATATTTAGTGAAGATACAATCGCTGATATATCTAAGAATTTCAGAAGTAGAATGAGAGATGTCCACCTTACTCCTAAGAACAGCGTAGGAAGAGCTCCATCTGAATTTGTAAGAACTAGGATGGAGCTGATGTATACCCCACAAGAAGCTCTAGAGAAGTCTACTGGTAATCTTATTTATAGTAGGGTGATGAAGCAGCTAAATCCTAGGCATGGTCATCTAACGGATGACATGTTTGATGCCATTAAACCACACTTAGAGCAAAAGAACGATGCATTCTTTCGTGGTGCCAGTCCAGATGCCATTAGGGAATTAGTTAGAAAGTCAGGCTTGCGTGATACAGAAGCTGACCATACCACAGATGTAATAGCTCAAGCAATAAGAAATCAGAGCTTACTAGCTAAACAATATGGTTCTATACCTTCATTCGATAATGAAGCACAAGATATCCTTACTAGAACATTATCAAATGTTGCAAAGCGCTTACGTAGCACGTTCAAGGAATCTATGCGTGTGCAGGATACCTGGTTTACCAGGGTAATGGAAGGTGCTGGATACCAACAGTTAACTGTTGGCGAAGCAGTTAAGAGAGATTTCTTTAATAATACCGTAATACCATTTTCAAAGAGGATCAAGGGAACAGACAGGACTAGAGTAGTCCAAAGGACTATGAAATGGAACCAGAAGATAGAGTCTCTAATTAGTAAAGATGCAGAACTAGCTAAACTCAGAGTTGATAAAAATATATTTGTACATCAAGATACTGGTGACATAATAGATCTGCGCCATGTATCTGATTCATTCCACAGCACGCTAGGGTTCCTAGCTAATAATTTCCATATACCATTCGTTAATATTAACCCATTAAGATTGGCTCACTGGATTAGTTGGCAGGGAATAAGAAGTGCACCTTTTAGCGAAATACTTAGACGTGGTACAGGACAAGCGCAGCCAGTTCTTACTGGACATACATCACCTATAAGGCGTGACTACTTAGCTGTTAATGATAAAGTGTTCGACCTTAGTCCTGAAGTAAATCTTGTTAAGGATAATGTATATAGAGCTTCTGCTAGGTTTGGCTTATTCCCACGTACATTATCAGCTATGGCTGGACTTGAACGAGAAGAGACCAGGATACTTAGAGAACGTAGTGGACCGATAAGAAAACTATTTGACTACGGGATGCAAGATTCTCAGAGTGATGTTAGTAAAATAACTAGTGTATTCACAAAGTTCTGGAACCCATCCTGGGCTAGAAATCAATATGACTATACTGGCAAGAGAGTAGCGTTATGGAATGAAGCAAGAGAATCAGGAGCGAGTCTAGAAGAAACTCTTGAACGTTCTATGCTCCATGTTAATGACACTGACAAGCTAGTAGATTCATATAGATCTGCTTACAATATATTAAGTCAAAAGTCATCTGCCTTAAGTAACAATGCAATAGAGAGGTTAGCTGCTCTTAGAGGTCCTGATGGTACCACTATGGCTAGTAGATTCGGTTTAGAACCTGCTGACTTTGTAACAAGAACCGAAGAAGAGACTATGCTTACTATTGGAAAGATGGTAGAGCATAGGACTACAGCAGCTAGTGGAAGCCCGGTACAAGATCTATTAAACAAATATGTAAAGTTATATAGAGATCCGAAGAAGTTTGCTAACTCACCACGTGTTCTTACTGATGAGTTACCGGCACTACCTGGCATATTCTCAATGATAGAGAACGAGGGTAGTACTAAACTCGTAACCCAACTAGAAGACGCTAGAAGAGCTATGCATATGGACTTACTGTACCAAATACAAAAGACGTTTGATACAGAGGGTCAGTCTACAGTATCCAGTTTAGTAAGATCTACACTAACTGGTAAAGACGCAGAAAGAGCAGAAGAGTTACTGCTGCTTAATCGTATGCGTGGTGAAAATGCAGAACTATTCAGAGGTATATTTAGACCTATTAATGCAGAGGACGAAGCAGACGCAGCAAATAGATTCTTAGGGTCACTTGCTGGGGAAGATACGTGGTTCTCTGAAAGCCTCAATGCTACAGTAAAGAGGCATACTCCATGGTGGGGGGCAGGCCCTGGGTTCCCTCCTCCTGAACACTTTGGTAATGCTAGAAGCCTAGTTATTAATAAGTCCGTCAACCCGATCAAAATGGTTAACGAAGCCATCAAGAGTGGGGAAGGAATAGGCGGAGTCATCAAGGCATTCTCTGAGAGTACTATAGGTCAACTTGGTTTTGACTTTGGATTTGGCTTTAGAGCTGGTAGAGATAACCTTGATAAAGTATCTACTGCATCTGTAATAAGTTACTACATGTTTAACCGTCTGAATGAAGCCATAGGTAAGGCTGGACTTGGATTAAGTAATAAGTCACTGGGTTCTGCTCAGGATGCGTATCTAAATCTTATTGGTAGAAGATTCTTGTTACCAATGGCTACTGTTGGATACCTTGGGTATTCAGATTACTTAGCTAGTATAACAGGCTTTAAGCCCAGTGAAGAGCTATCTAGCGCCTACGTAGGCGCTAGAATAGACATGGCCAAGTTTAAAGATGCAACTGGCGTAACTAGTATGATGAAGCGCTGGAAAGACATGTTTTCTGGCTCAGACCAACTTGCAGAATGGTTGCCTACCAAGGCAATTAACTTTGCTACATTTGGATTGATCGGCGATACTCGTAGCTCTCAGGAACTAACTGAGTACTACTCATATGGAAATGACCCGGCTAGAAAGGGAAGGTACTGGGGGACTGGTTCTAATACACCATGGTCTGGCGGTAAAGTAGATTACTTTATGCCCAACTGGTATAGAAGAAAAATGACGGACTACATGATGAGTGATGTCATGTATGGTAGTAGAGCTGAGTATTATGGGAATCAGTGGTACCCAACACTTGAGAACCCAATTGGTCCTATAAATGCTATAATTGCTAGCCCACACCACTATGCTTACAAACATAAGGAAGACAGACCTTATCCAAGTACTGGTGGAGCATCCATATTAGAAGAACTACCACTCTTTGGTCCACTTGCATCAAAGACATTAAGCATGGCTGGAATTGCTCCTGATATGCAACGTGGAGACTTATCTAAGGCTCATAGACAGTATCTTACGGATATTAATGAATCAATTAAGTCTCAGGCAGCTGAGGAACAAGGTTATGCTTACTCAACAGCATCCGGTGGAATAGCACTATCTAATATATATCCAGGCATAGCAACCACAATGGGTGGTTACTCAATAAGCCCAGGCGGCAATGTTAACATCGGTGGAGTACCCATTATAGGAACTCCTGGTAGTGGGTCAACAGCTAGTGGTCAACAACTTACGTCCATAAACCAAGGTATTATTAGTCGTGGAGCAATAAGAAGTATGAGATTCAGTAAGAACGATCTCATGCGTGGTATAGATAATATATCAGATCTAGATGAAGTAATGAGCCCGAATAGCTTAGCATATAGGGCTGGAGAAACGTATTACAGCCTAACTGAAATGGCTGGTATCTACGGATTCACATTAACACAGATGTTTGGTGGAGAGAATAACCCACGAAGCAGGAATACCTTAGCTTCTGCATCATATATGAACAGCTTTGGACGTGGATTCTGGGATCAAAACCTTGGTGGCATGGGTGGAGCGGTATCTGAGATATTCCGTAGGTTTGCTCCTAATAGTAAACATAGACGCAATCAATACAACCCATATGGGAACCAGATGCCTGATTGGTTGCCAGGTCCAGAATATATTATGGACTTTAGACATGGAGACCCATATGGTAAGATTCAAAATGGTGAGGCTAGACTACCAGGCTCTGGATATGAAAGATTAAATAATCTACACCCAGATGAGTTCGGTGAGTACGGCGCATTCGATAGATTCAAGATACTTGCAGACGTGGCTCCATACTCAGAACAACATAAGCTGTATAAAGATATAGTATCTAGGATGTCACTTAATCCATTAGAAAGAAAACAAGTGACTACCATTAAGAAACAAGTATCTCAGCAGAAGAAGAAATATAACTTATATCCATATAAATTCAGAACTGCTGACATAATTAATGAAGAAGTTAACGTAACTAAGGTTATAGATGCCAATACATTCATGACTGCTGAACATCCAGACCATCCAATTAGACTTGCTGGCATACATGTACCAGTAGCTGATGAAGCTTCAGCAGAAGCAAGAGCTGAGATAGAAGCAATAATATACCCTGGAGCTAAAGTACAGATAGGTATAGACAAGGACCCGCTTAATAGAGTCCGGAAGGACGTACTGAGCACCATGCATGCCGTAGTATATACTCCAGAAGGTGGTCCACTACAAGCTAAATTACTCAGAACAGTTGGAGATCAGGTTACTGAGAAGGAGACTGATTTCAGCGCTGTTGGAGTTAACGCTAGATTCTATCCTGAGGAGATAACAGTAGGTAAGTGGTGGGAATGGTTTGCTCACCTTGATACAGCTTTCCATACAAAGTTCTTACAAGTGAGATCTCCGCTTGAAATGTATAAGCGTACGGAAGTACACGGTAAAGCATGGCAACCATGGTACGATCCCTGGAGCGGAATTATGAAGCCAACACTAGAGGCATTCGCTGCCAAGTCACCACCAATTGCTGCTTTATATGGTGCAGTACTAGGTAGGCTATTCGGCTCTAATGTACTCGGTAGAAAGCTTGGCACATTTACCGGTGCTGTAACTGCTGGTGGCTTATCAACAGCTCGTGTACTTGGGGAGACTACAGACTCATCAGGTGAAGTATGGATACCCAAGCGTCGTCGTAAAGAACGTGAGATCAACGAATACTTCGATATGCTCAAGTACGTTAAATATAAGGGACTCTACGAGAAAGCTAGAAAGCAAGCTATAGCTACAGAAGGCGTAGATGTAGAGGATATAATTGCTGATGAGACTAAGCGCGGAAGAATTAATAAGGCTAGGAGAAACACCCTTAAGTCACTTAAGAGATGGCTTAAGTTACAAGATGTTGATGGACAACTTGATACAGACCTGAACAAGTCTAAGCTTAAAGATATCAATAGAGAGCTAACTGCTATAGACGAGGATAGAAGACTCACTCAACTAGGTCCTGATGCAATCCAAGCTCTATACTACAATCTACAAGCGAAGTCAACATTATATGGCGTTGATCCACTTGGAGATATGGTAAACATATATCGTGCCTTACCTAAGAAGGATAGAGAATTTTATCAGTACTTCATGAGCGCAGACCAAAGTGAGAGGAAGGAAATTCTCAGTCTAGTTCCTAAGAACCAACGTAGACTATACCAGGCAAGATGGGGAATGGAACAAAATGAGAAGGTCGGTATCACTGATTACTTCCGTGGTCATTATCTCCCAACTGCTAACTGGGAAGGCTGGAAAGCTAACGTAAGTTTGGAGGACATTAAACTCAAGGTAATAAAGAACGAAGCACTAGATATGTCTGAATTCGGATACTGGCCCGATGATGAGGCATATGCTGAAGCTGCTCCTGATGTAGATCCCTTCAAGCCTAGTAGTTACATAGGAAGTATACAAACTAGGCTAAGTCAAGTACTACGTGGAGCGGGACTGTCTGATATAGATGTGCAAATATCTCATGGTCCAGCTGCGGAAGCCCATTCAATGAATGTTAATGTATCAATAGACAAGGATAGAACCAATGAGATAATCAATGTTATGAATAGAGATCCTGGAAATATAATCAATGTTTAAGGTGGGACACCAATGAAGTTTAATGATAGCGAACTCTTTAGTATACCTAGTGTATTGGAACAGAAAGGTATTATTAATAGTATAGGTACTCCAAAAGTTCTTATGAACTTTGGTGGTTCAGGTAGGAATTACTACGACCCTAATTCAGAACCGACTAAAGAACAGATAATACGTTCTAAGAATATCCCAGACTTCATTGGTGCACCTAGAAACATTGGTGGCGTAGTAGAGAGATCTAAAGTTAGTAGGGCACTAAACGCTGAAATAAATGGGGTACTTAGTAACCCAAGCACTAGTGTGTTTAATTACATAAATACCAGGGGAGCTACTAGAGCGCAAAGAACAATAACCGCATGGGAGAACATGGTTAAAAATGTAGGCATGACTCACTTAAGCTTAGATATTGAAAACCTCGGTGTCAGTCCACTTGCAAAGAATCAGAGCATGAATCTATTTGCTATGACTGAGGTAGGTTTGTCTAGTTGGCAGTTCAATGGCCTCAAGAGTGGCTCTCCAATGCTAGATAAAATGAATACTATGACATTAGCTGGCTTCGTAGATGAAAAGCAGAAGGTAGAACTAAAAAATTTAATCAAACAAGTAGAGAGCACAGGAATGGCTGGATTAACAGATGATCATAGACGTACACTGTGGTGGTTAATGAGGTATCAAGATTCTGAGGTATTTAAGACAGAGACAATCCCAGGCATAGGAGATGTAAGACTTGTCAATAAAGATAAGCTTAAGTCACCATCTGAGTTACCAGACAGATCTACATTTACTAATTTGAAAGCATACACTTCACAGATGAGAAATGGCTTAAAAAATTTATATGGCAATGGAAACTCAGGTAGCTATCTTGATGGCATGATTAAAGCTATAAATCATCATGTAGAGAACATAGCTAAGAATGGCGGTAACCTCATGGGGTATAACTTCTTAGAACACGATATCCCTGCCATGATGGAATACTTTAATCAGACTAGGACTGCTCTTGGACCACAGAGTCCTATTAGTAGTAGCATTGAAACCCTAATGAAGAACCTACATATCATTAATAGTACTCATAGAGCGTTGGATGTTAATAGACTTATTGACCTTGCATATCATGACCCTATCGGACAGATAGCACCGCTAATTGGTGACAAGAAAATGAGGGAACACTACAAGACATTAAGTGGTGGGATAAGAGGGAAACAAGGTCTAACTACATTAGAGGTATTGTCTAATGCCTTCAATAATAGAATTGAACACTTTGCTGGTGGAGATGCTGAAGCAGTACCTATGTTACTCAACTCCATTGGAGGTAATATTAATAGTAAGATAGCTAGTGCTAGAAGAATAGCAGCTGGGGCTAGCATATCATTAGACTGGAATGCTATAAGTGGTGGAGTACTTGCTATAGACAACAAGACAATAAAGTCTGATAGTAGTCTATTCTCAATTTCCGGATTAAGTCCTTATGAAAAGAATAAGTACGATGGGATATATAAACTTGATGATACAGGCAAATTCATAGATGCTTACTCAGACAACCCCGATAAGCCTATATCTAGTGGGAACCTATATAAGAATACCGAGTACAGAATTCATAGCTTTAAGCAGATAGAGAAGGGCGCTCTTGAAGGTTTTGAACATGGTGGATGGGCATTAACCCTACGTAATGTAGATGAAGGATTATACCATACCTTTGTTAGACCTGAGAATATTAGTGGTACTGGGTTCGATAGTATACGTAGTATATTCTCTCATTTAGTACCATATAATGCTGAACATATTACTGGTGTCAGTGGTGAAGAAACTAGGACAGAGAGAATGAAGGACAGAGCTCTACGTGCATATTATAGAATCTTTGATACCGATGGAGGCCATGTAAGAGCGGAGAGATACATGAGAGCTCTTGATGCAATTGATAAAGCTGGAGTCAATAGAGCTTCTATGGATGATTTAACTAAGGGACAATTTAAAGATCTATTCAATTCTGAGCAACAAGCTAGAAACTTCTACTATATGCAAGATAGGCTAAGAGCTGAGAGAGGAATGATTAATGCTGTCATTAGTAGCGGAACATTCCAAAGTCTTAAAGGAGTACAGAAGGACTTTGCCCTTACTGCCCTACAAGACATAATGGAAGGTAGGGTCCAAATACCTGACTTACGTAAAGCTACTGGTGGGATTAGTCCAGCTAAGAAAGTTATTAAGACTACAACTAACAATAGAATGTTACAACTATCAGATAATATAGTTCTTAATCTTGGTAGTTATAAAGGTATAGTGTCACAGCTAAGGCAAATCACCAAAAGACCCATCGACAAAATCGAACTACCAGTGCTAATAAATAAGTTAGGTGGTAAGCATATATTAGATCGTACTGAAGTTACTAACTTTCTAAGACTATCAGAGATCCAGAAGCAAGGTCCGAGAGAAAGTAACTTTGTACTTAAGCAAATAGCAGCAAAGCTTTTTGATAGGACTAGGATAGCTAATGATATTGTTTCTGGTATGAAGATAGACGACATACAAGCTAAGAACTTAGCTAATGAGTTCTTGTCATATAAGGTTGCCCATGTTGATGCCAATAATGGAGGCATATGGGAAAAGCTTACCCCTGATCAAATGCGGTTGGTAGCTAATCATGCGCTAGATGAAGGACAAAGACGTGGTAGTAGTGCATGGCAGAAGATAGATAAAGCTTTTGTTCCTAACCTAGCGGCAAACCAAGAGTTTGCTAAGATGTTAGAAGCGCATAATGCTATTATTCATGAACAGCTTTCTCCACTAAAAAGACTAGGGCCTTTATTCGGGCTTAATAGGAAAGCAGAAGAACCAATAAAGAAGCTACTATCAAGGTATCTTACAGATGCAAATATAGATGGGACTATATTGTCATCACCTGACAATAAGGGTTTTATCTTTGCTCTATATGATGAGAAGAAAGCAGCAACAGTAGGTAAGCAGACAGTAGAACAGATAATGAATAATAGCGATGTAGTTAAGGTTAACATCCCATTGGTGGATGAAAGAAGGATTCTTACTGTTGGTAGGGTTATGAGAATTAACCAGATGGACTTCACACTTGATGGTAAGAACATTGGTGTTGAAACAAGCTTCGATAAGATTCTACAATCTCAGGTTGGTATATCTAAACGAGTTAAAGAAGCAATGTTGAAAGGAGACTATGCACAAGCACAGGCACTTGTCAACTGGGCTCAGAACAAAGTACTTAAAGACTTATCTGGTGCCAATTTCCTTGACTCCGATGAAGTAATGGATACTAGGAAGATACGCAACCTAAGTCATGCTAGTATAAGACAGCGTAGTGAAGTAATCTACTTTGAAGGAATAAAAGAATTCCTAGCTGGGAAGGACATCTCAGGTTTGAACTTAACTGACTCTGTAAACCTGAATAGAACCATTGCAGAGAGATTAAGTGTAAAACTTGGTACTCCTATCGATGTTATAAATGACGTATTAAATCCTCACACACTCAAGGAAGCTCAGTTTACTGGTAAGAATGGAAGAATCAGTCGTAGTGTCAATGACATACGTCAGTTCATTCCATTTGGATACCATTCATCTGCAGCAACAATGAGGATGACACAGGCAGAGAATATCCATCCATTCCACCCTAAATCAGCAGAAGCACTTAGAACGAAGTATAGTGAACTAGCTAACCCCCTACTCATGACTGAAGCAGGGAAAGCTAGATATGGAGTCACAGGTAATAACTTAGCACCATGGGTTACTGTTAAGACAGCTTACATGGATGATAACCAAGTACAGAAGATGATTGCTGAGGCTGAGAGGACTGGAGCTCCTTTAACCGGATTAGTAGAATCGACGTATGACGCCAGAGCATTTATGCGTGGCGATATAGCTAATGATCTTCTCAAGATGAAGATGGTTAACGAGTATGTAGTTAGTGACATTAATAAGGAGATACTAGCTTCGATAGAGAAGGGCGACCCTTATACTATCGCTCCCTCTGAAAAGCCATTCACCATTGGTCAATTGGTAGAGTCTAAGATAGTAGATGGCGAAGGTAATACTTTCGGCGTACTTCAGGGAGATGCAAGGTATAATAAGAAACAGCCTGGTGTAGTAAATGCTATAACGAAACTTGGAGAAAACAAATATAAAGTTTCAGTAGAAAGAACACTACCAGCAGCAAATGGTCTTAAACTTATAACCTCTAGCGGTGATAAGATGACTTTGACTCTGGTTGAGAACGATAGATGGAACAGTTTGTTCGGAGCAGAGGCCGATAAGCTTCATCTTGTAATGGGCTCGCAAGCACTCAAGCACGGCGGACATGGAGACATCATAAGTAGCCAAGTAAGGGCTATGGTTAATGAAGTACAGAATCAGATTACTACAAAGAATCTAGTAAGAAACAAAGTAGAAGATGATGTAATCAAAGTTCTCAATAACTTCTTCGGCAATAGCGGGTTCAAGTTTGAAGACGTACCAGGAAGCAAGAATAAAATGCTTGTGATGATCAATAATCCTAAGAACCAAGTAATAGATCACAAGCTATTCAAGACGCAAGTGCTTGATAAAGTAAGTGACATTATAGGAAGCAACTTAACGGACAAGTTATTAATTAATGTTGCTGGTGTTGGTAATATAATGACTGGTTATGAGAATGTAGGAGCACAACCTATTGAACCATGGTTCAAAGCAGTAGGTAGTGAGGGTGGTATATACAAGATAGGACCCAAGGAAATAGGCATGTTTCGACTTAATGGGTTAACTGCAACAGCTAAAGAATACGAGAAGATGGTTAGAGAACAAGCTGGAGTAGATCTATTAGATGGCGCAGTTGCAGACAAGCTTAGCGAAAATGGACGCATAGAAGCTGGGAAGAAGGAAGTAAAGTCACAGTTAAGAAAGTATGAAAGGTCAATTAATAGTCTAACTGGAATGATAGACAGTAGAGACACAGTAATACATTCTCAGACTCCTATAGGAGAAACTGGAGAAGGCAGAGTATCATTATCATCATTTAAAAGATTCCTACGTTCTGGAGATGTCAAGAGTGATATCGACTATACCGGTACGTGGTATGACGACATAGAGAAGATAGCTAATAACCAAGTACATTCTGGAGAACCTGGAGCTCTTACTCCAAAGAAGGCAGAGAAAATATTGTCCCGTGGTGGAGCGGTATTTGAGTTACCGTTCTATGTAACTGCTGGTGATAATATAATCAATAAAGTCTTTCTACCTATAGGACAGCCTAGGAAACTAGGGGTTGCTCAAATGCCACAGGCTAATGAATTATTAGCAGCAAGTGGTAGAGTGATTAGAACGCTCCAAGACATAGCTACGCTTGACCTAACAGGGAAAGAAGCAAGCACAAGCCTACAAAAGGCAATGGATCATTTCACCAACGTAAACATCAGAGGTGTCAGCGATTCTAAAGGTCTTGTTTATAACAGTATAGAATCTGCTAGACTCCAACATAGCGGACAATTCTTAGTTCAAACATTCTCTCCTGGACAAAAGAAAGCAGCAGCTACTGCTGAAATATCCCTTGGTAGATTAAGAGAAATGACTAAGGGTATGAAGAAAGGTGTTCCTGAGCTATTAGAAGAATTAGCACTCGGAGACACTAGAGAACTTCAGGAGAAGTATGGAGTTAAAGGTCTGCCTGGTATAGTAGGTCGTTATCCTACAGAAGGCTTAAGGTCTATAGAACCTACCTGGCTCAGAGTTAACGAGGCATTAGATAGGCTAGCTCCTCATGCAATTCAAGTAACTGTTGGTGATGCCGTAGCTTATGCAGCAGACAACGATGGTGATTTTATGTCCACTCTGCTTGCACACTTCAAAGGCAAAACCAGATGGCAGATTGAATCTCAACTACGGTCTGGCACAGGTGCAATAGGTGAAATAGCAGCGCATATAAGAGAGATAGAACCTAGAAGACAGTTCTATGATGAATTAGTATCTAAGCTATATGAAGCAGACAATAGAAAGAGTAGCAGTGCATCATACGGAGATTGGGTGAAGGCTTATACGGGTGAAAATATAGATCTACCAAAGGCAGAGCTACAAACCGTAGGAAGCGTCGCAAGAGCCGAATTAGAAGCAAGACTTGGCCGCTCATATATTGGTTACTCTTCGAACGTAGCTACTTCAATGCGTAAGATGGCAGAGATTGCTATGAGAATAAATCCTCAGTCGTTTGACTTGAAGAAAGCACAAGCTGTAACAGCCCTCGGTGAATTGGTAACACAGTCTTCTATCTCGTCTAAACACTTCTCGAAATCTGCACTTGATGATCATCTAGCAAAAACAATTGATGAATGGGCTGGAATAGATTCTGCAGGACAAGAAGCAGAGAGGAATAAGCTACTTGATAAGAGAATAAGTTCTTCATCCGAAATGGTCAATGCAATGATTCGTGGAGATAGAGAAACCTTCATTGAACATGCGAAGATAGTAGGAGCTATGGATGTAGACGCTACAGACATGGAAGAGTACCGCAGACAAGCCTATAGTGGAGGAATAAAGGGTAGTTCTAAATTTGCAGTTCGTCAGATCGCTACTGTGTATGAAGGGTTTGGCGCTGTCAATGATCTAAAGACTGTTATGGGTGGAGATCTAGAAGGGGTAATACACAGCGCAACAAATAGAATGGGCGTAAGTTCAGGGATTAAAAATCTTAACACCCTGGTCGATGTGTTAAATGGAAACCTTTCTGGAGAAGCACCAACCTCCTCAGTAACAAACGTATGGAGGATATTGCACGGTGAGCAGAAGGCTGAGGAACTAGAGAGAAAGGCATTTGAACGTGCTGAACAACGAACCAAGTGGGCATTAGATGAGAGGGCTTCATCTAATATGGTTCTAAATAGTGCCTATGCTGACCAGAGAACTAGGCCGGACATGGTTACTGTTGGCGAACAAACAATGCGAAATATATTCAGGGATGTTGAACATGTCGCTGGTGGCTCTAAATTAGCTGGTGCAGGATGGGGAGCTGGAGCATTTGCAGGACTAATGATGGTAGGTAATATGTTTGCAGACCCTCTACCTAAAGACATGATGCCTCAGCCGGACCAAGCTCCACCCATAGATGGCGGTGGTTATATACCTACTCCTGATGCTTCTCCTGGAGGACCAGTAGCTAGGATAACACAGAGTGGAGAAGGTTACGAAAACCTACAGGTTATGATTAGAGCTAGGGATGCTAATGGCTTGTCTAATGAGCAGATCGGACAATTAGTACAAGGACAGATATCATCTGCAATGCCAGTTAATATGAATATGAATATTACGTCTAATGATAACACTCAGAGGATAGATAATATGTGGGTGCAAAGCGTTGTAACTAATGCCTTGACCAAGGGCCAAGCATTCTAGGAGGATACGTGAATGATCATAAGATCTAGTGGAAAGTTAATAGGTGTATCCTATTCTGATTATGATAGGTGGGATATAGCTGCAAGGGTAGATGGGAAATATGTTCACACATATTCTAATCCACAACCAGCAGATAGCAATACTATCGGTCCTAAATTATACAACTTAATGAGTACGCTAGGTCCATTCAAACCTATAGACAATACTCCTAAGAAACTATTTAGGGCCGATGTTTATGTTGAATATATTGATGAATCGATTATGTATATAGAGTTAGCTAATTGGGAGGGAAGATAATGGCTCTTTATTATGAGGATAAACCTACAATAGATACGCTACAGAATCACATAATGAGAGCTTCGGTAATTAGGGTTATTGACGGAGATACTATCGAAGCATGTGGCTTAGAACCAGAAGATACATCTTTTAATGTGCGCTTCATAGGAGTGAATTGTCCTGAAACATCTGGTAACCAGTATCAAGAGACTCATTCCAGCGCTTACTCAATAACTGAGGGCCTTAGTTTAGATGAGGCACGTGCTATTGGTGAAAAAGCTAAAGAGTTTACAAAAAGCATACTAGAAGAGGGTAGTATTGTAGTCTTAGATTTATCTGTATTAAGTAAGACTGATGGTGAAATAGTATTTGCTACAGACATTTATAATCGTAGACTTGCCGTAGTATACACAGATGAGTATAATTCTGTGAATGTGAATAGAAGCTTGATCGAGAGTAATCTTGGCGATGTAATGAATATGAATAGCGGGCATGTCTCCGTATCATCATGGACTACTCATAAAAAGAGGAAACCTGAAGTAGTAGATCCCACCGTAACAAGCATAAATTATAGACCACAAGTCGGTTATAACTCTAATCTAAATCTCGTTGAACCTATGGAGAATGAGCGTATGCCGCGCGATAATAGACCTCCTGGCTATATGCTAATAGGAGATGTAGAATTAGCTATACCTCCACAGGCTATAACAGTAACAAGACAGTCTAAGATCAATAAAGTACCTGTATTACGCAGTAAGAGCAGTATCCAAACTAAGACAGGGTTCTCTGATATAGCAGTACAAGTTGAACTGTTCTTCCATAATAAAGACTATATTAATGGTTATCCAGTTAAGGGTAACGATGGTTCAACATTCTACGTAAATGGCTTAAGACCTCTAGTATCTCAATTCAAGAAGAGCCCATTCGTTCCTATCCAAAATGATTACCTTGAAGAAGTACATGGGGTAGAATCTGTAACATTAGTCAATATGACTGCTCAAACTGTACCAGGATTCCCTGATTGTATAGTTGTTAATATAACTATGTTAAAGTTTGACCATCAAGCATATATGCCTTATACGGACGACTTCTATGACTCCTTCTGTTGGCCACTATTCAGGTGGTATTGCCAAGGGCCAATGAATGAGCGATCTGCAGATAGAATATACCTTAAGCCATTAGACGGCAGTAGTACTGATTTAGTTTTTAGATTAGCTAATGAATCTAACTTGATGCAGATTAAACAAGAGGTAGCTGAGCTACTAAAGTCTAAGAGCAAGCTTGATATGACATACCCAGATTCTAATACTCTTTGGAGTAAGATTAATAGTGATGGAGAAGGATGCGAAGAAGCATTTATGCAACAAGAAGCATACGAGAAGATAGCTGAGACTTGGCCAAGTGGAGTAATCAAAGATGTCTCAGTAGATGAATTGACTGGAATACAAGATTCTAAGATGGAAGATATTAGATTCCAAGCTCCAGGAGTATATGTAAAACGTGATCCCATGTATTATACTAAACGCAGGTATCGTGTAAATATTACCGCATACCAAAATATTGAGTTACTGAAGGCTAACGGTTATGGCGAACCATCAAATGGTTGGTATGTGATTGATGTAGAAGACAAACATCTATTAGATACAATTGCAGATAGATATGAAACTCAGCAAGATGATTTTGCTGAGAAATTAGATGACTTGAAACAACGACAACAAAGGATTGAGAACGCAGAAGAAAACATTTTAATGGATGAGTTACGAATAAAGGGTCTCGTTGTGGAATCCATCCATGTTGGTCTAGAAAATATAATTAGTTCAATGCAGATACAACAATGTGAAGCCTCTACTCATCAATATTTAGGCTCTCAGGATGCCTACATACAAATAAGCATGACTTCGGTAGGTAAGGAGCCAGTTAAGAACCTTGTTAAAATGATCAGGGATGCTGAGAGATATACTAGGGATTACAAGTTCGGTATGGTGTGTGGATATCTTGGGATTAATAACCCAATAGTAAATTTATTCGGAGTTCGATATACACTAGTAGAAAATGTAACAGTGAATACCGTACGTGGTTTCCCAGATAGATATGAAATAGTGCTTACTCTGATTGGCTTTGATAAAACTCAGCGTAGGTCTGAAAGACTGAAGTCATTAAACACTGGAGAAGGAGTCAATCTCAATAATGTAAAATCTTTCTACGGCATGGAAGAAGTTATAGTTGAAGAAAGACTTAAAAATATTGAAGTATATCCAGACTTAGAACTTCCTACATGGGACGAGCTTAAGACCTTTACTACTAAAGCGAATATAAACTATATCTTTCCTCAGGAGGCTGGTTGGTCAGCAGGTAAGTTTGTTGATCCTGATTTCTTCATATATACTCCGCATACACTCAGAAAAGACTTGCGTGATATGATAAACAAGGAAGAACAGGAGAAGGATGAGAAGAAAGCTGGTATGGATATAAAATGTAGGATAGGAACAGCATCTCTCAGAGTACCTACAAGTCTTACTCTTAATGAGAATGAAACATATCAACCATTATATAAAGTGAGTGATGAACTAAAGAAGTACTCAGAGGCTAAGATTAAAGAAGACCTAGAGCTTAATAAGAAATATGGGAAGGCAAAGCAAGAGCAATATAAGAATGATATATCTAATATTGATGCCGATGAAAAGCCTCCAGTTAAGATAAATGGGGATTCAAGTGAAAGTGCGATTAATGTTGATATTATGCAATACAGGGCTGTTAGCGAACCGAATGTAAGTAATAAATCAATGATAAATTATTCACCAACTGAAAATGAAATAAATAGATGGTTTAAAGGACACGAGGAAGAAGGAGAGTACTTTGCTAGTCATATTGGTGTTAATCCAGACGAGGAAGCTGTTGCTAGAGCAATTGAATCAGAAGTAGATCATTTGCTAACAGGTACTGATATGCTTAAAGAGCCAGCTGTATTATGGATGAAAGCTATCATAACACAAGAAAGTAGATCTTGGTTACAATTTATAAATAAAAAGCCATATTGGAACGAAGAGGGTTCATCTGCTGTAGGACTTGGACAATATATGCTAGATCAACATGGTTTAACCTTGGAAACTGCTAGAAGAATAGCATGGGATTGGAAATATAATATTCACGTATGTACTAAATATTATATAGAAAAGATAATAGCAGTAACTAAATTAAAGAATCCTAAGTATTCTGAAGATATATATGGTTGGGCTGTAGTTGCTTACAACAAAGGAAATGTAGATGATTTGACCGCTCCAAGTTCATGGGATTATTACACAAAGGTTAAGAAATGGTATGAGAAGTTTAAATCGGCTGGTTCTAGTTCTACTAGATCTGAAATGCTTGGTACGAAATATACTCCTCCTACAACTGGAGTCCATGCAGATTATCCATCTGAAGTTGAAGATCAAACAGAAGGAAAGATGTCTGCAGCTAATTCACCAACTAAAATTAATTTTAGTCCACATGAACCGCAGATTGATAACAATAAGATAGTTAGAGATTCATTTACTGACATGCTAGAAACTGATCACAGAGGAAGACTACTCAGAGCGTTCCCATCATTCCAAATGCTACTCATAGATGAAGGTCGTTGGGTTAGTTGGATTAAACTGTGGGATAACTTCTACGGATTTAACTCTATTCAATCTATAGACATAATCAAGTCTAGGAAGATAGCCGCTGATACTTGTGTCATTAGGATGACTAATGTATATGATAACTTGACTAGATATGATATGAATCTTGAATATCCTAAGTACGATCAGAAGTATGAATGGAATGAGCTATTCTTTGGTCAATTCAATCATCAATCATTGATTGACGCCAGGAAGGAATATGTGTCTGCGTTATACCTACAAACAGGAGCTAGGATACATTTAAGAATGGGATATGGATCTAATGCTCAAGCTCTACCTATAATGTTTAATGGCTCTATAACAGAACTTGATTCTGGTGGAGATATTATTGAAATAGTAGCTCAAGGTGACGGTCTTGAGTTATGCAACCAGATTGGTGGAGAACCAGACAAACTGAATGACGGCTCTCATATGAACAGTGAGGCTAGAAGTACTCTATGTTATCTTATGGCAAGACACAACAATCCGGTATGGAATTGGATAGAACAGGTGATAAACCAGAAAGAACCTGATAAGCAATGGTTATGGAATTTATTTGATAGGCCAGAAAACCCACTTGGCATAACTCACTTTGGTAATCCCCGTGATTTTCCATTTCCAGAAGGTAAATTAGATTCGCTATTGCCATGGAAAAGGGATGAAAAACTAGGTGAGATAGCTGCTAATATATATACTTCAACTGGTACTGGTGTCCATAGTCAATGGATCTGGGACCCTTATTCGTTGGTAGCACAGGATAGTTTAACTGAAGATGCAAAGAATGATTTATACCAGGGATGGTATCTTCATTGGGGAGTACCATTCCCTAAAGGTGATGAGGATAATATAGTAGTACCTTTATTCGGTAAAACTGTATGGGACGTAGCACAAACATTAGCGGTAGCATTCCCTGACTATATAGCCACCGTGGTACCGATGGAGTTTAGAAGTACGCTATTCTATGGTAGACCACACTGGCCAATATGTGATAGATATGCTTGGAACTACAAATGGGACCCGGTCAATAAGAAATATGATCGAACAGCTACTGAGATGATTAGTAAACCACTCTGCCAAATACATACATACTTTAGTTGGTGTGATATTATAGCTAATAATATTAAAGCTTCAGAAGAAGGAGTCTACACTAACGTTATAGCCTCGTATAAGACAAAGAGTGGAGTGCCTAAATCATCTATGGTCGTACATGCAGACGAGGATATATACCCAGAAAAGCAGAAAACAGCCGTAATTAATGTAGACTTCCTTGAACATTCTTATTTCAATTTTGGGGATACAAATGCTAAGAGATTTGCCAATACAGCTGCAGCACAAACACTACGTGACTTCGTTAAGGACATGTATAAGGGAGAGCTTACTGTAATTGGAGACCCATCCATAAAGCCGCATGATATGTGTTATATTGCTGATGAAGTAAATGAAATGCATGGCATGTGTGGCGTGAAGCAAGTCGTTCACCATCTAAGTCACGATACAGGATTTGTTACTAATATATGTCCAGATGCTATCGTAATAGTAGATGATAAGATGTTCTTAAATTATGTTAACTGGGCATCTACAATCGTAGCTGGTAGTACAGCTAATATTGCTGGACACTGGGCAGCAATAGGAGCTTGGAGGAAACTAACTGGTAGTTCACTTGGTGCATTTGCTAGAAGAACAACTAGTAGCTTCGGTGAGTTAGGACTTGAAATGCTTGTGAAAGCTACAGGGAATAATTGGGTTCTTAATGATATTATGGCTGAGGGAGCAGATATATATAAGATGGAGAAGAATTGGTCTAAAGTATATGAGTACTTTAAGAATGTTAAAATAAATAGATCATTAAGAAGTGCTGCTTATAGCGGCAAGTATGGAAATGTAGTTGAAGGCTATGATAAGATGAAAACATTCTTACAAACAGCAAAGACGGGTAGGGCTTTAGCTTTTTCTGGAAGATCCATAGCAATGGTGGCTAGGCTGGCATTGTCACCATTTGGCATCGCTACAATAGCTGAAGTTGGATTGACGATTCTTGCTGATAGCATATTCGAAGCCTATAAAAGACAGAAGAGGAATAGACAAGCCATTATTGTTGTACCACTCAGATCGCATGGCAAGAATCTTGTTGCAGGACTTAATGGCCATCAAGGGTGTGTAATTGGAGATAAGCCAAGCAAAATGGATTTATTCTGGGAAGGCAAAGGTAAGGGTGCTGGTTCTGGAATACCACGGTTGTTTAATGAACTAACCGGAGATGACTACAAGTTTTCTCACAATACTGAAGATCATATGTAGGAGGAGATTGCATGTCCTATTTAGACATATTAGCTTATTTAACTGGGGACTCAACTCCTCAAGAAACCCTTAATCGTAATCAAGAACTTGCTGACTCTAAGTACTCATTGTCTTTATTAAACTACTGGAAGTATATCCAAAACGTAAATGGAAATGTTCAAGAGAATAGTGGAAGCTCTGAAGATAGTGATAACTCTAATCTTCCTACTTCTGAAGCGGCTGCTGCTAGTACTATATCTGGCTTTACTAATCCACGTGGTATAGGGAAGGTACAGATAGTTACAGGAAGTCAAGTGGCATTTATTAAGAAGTGTATGTCCTCAAACTTCTCTGGTTACGTCAGCCTAGACACTAGTATATTTAAGAGTAGCGATAATGTTTTTGCAGGGTGGAACAATTTCCACCCTGCATACGCACAATATCTAACTAGTTTTGTTGCGTACCTCGGATGGAATACTTTTAAGATAAGCTCTGGCTTTAGGTCAAGAGCGTATAATGACTCGATAAAGAATGCAGCTCCATGGAGTATGCATCTAGCTGGTGGAGCTGTGGATGCTTCATATAGTGGAAAGGTAGCTGAAGACTTAGCTAATGCTGCTAGAGCATATGGATTTGGTGGGATAGAGGTTGGCTCTGGATTCGTTCACATTGATTTTGGACCGGGCAGAACGTGGAATTATTAGGAGGGATCTAATATGCTTAAGCAACACATGAATCCGCTTGGAAGAGCTATATATGACAAATTGGTAGATCCTTCTATGAAACATAATAATAATGGAGGACCAGGTGTAGTACTTCATTATGATTATATAAAGAAACTGGCTGCAATAAATATGATGGAACCAAACTCTGGTGTTCCGGTAATGTTTTATGATGTTCCAGTTGAGGATCATGGACGTGGAACTAAATTAGTAGCTCTTAACGTTGGCACTGAAGTATGGGTAACTTTTAATAGCCCTACAACACCAATCATCACAACAATATTCACAGAGAAGAAAGAAAAAGAAGATCTTAAGGTGCACCATGGACCACAAGTACCTAAATATCTAGGACGTATTGGAGGATAATTATGCAAGGACCTAGCAAAAGCTTATATAAGAGGAAGTTAGACAACATTGATAATGGGCATATAGATGTTAGTGATAGAGATACGATTGAATATTTCCAGAAAGAAGAAGTAGGAATTCATCACTGGGATAACAATTCAGTAGTTAGGATATGTGATGACGGCTGCATAGACTCTTTCGTTGGCGAAACCATTGGAATAAGACTAGACCCTACTGCACAGTCTGCTAACATCTTCTCCCCTAAGGTAAATGTATTTGGCAATCGAGTTAATCTACTGACTAATCCAGATGGACTTATATGGAACTCATGGAAATTCAATCCCTCAATATATGAATGGTGCGGTATTGCTCCTCTTGGAGTTAGTACAAGTCCACGTAATTTTAAGTTAATGTGTGATTATGAAGTAAAAACTGCAAAGGGATGGGAACATGTTCAAATCCTATTGCCTCCATATCTTAAGGACAATAATCCTGTTAAGTATAGTACAGACATAAAGAATATAATCAGTGGATTAGGATTACCACTACCGGATGGTGATGAATAATGAGAGACTTTGATATACGCGCTGGGAAAGTTATCTGCTCTGAAGATGATACTCATTACGTTCCTATTGACGCCAAAGAAGGGCAAGCTTGTTTGATAAATGGATGTATCGGCACATTTGTCTCAGTTGAAGGAGATATCATTACTACGCCTTGCCGAGTTGATGATGAGGGGAATAAGATTTATGTAGATTGTGGTATTGACGATAATGGTAATCAAGTGTTGAAGGAAATGAAGGATATAGCATTAATATCAGACATAAGCTGGTTTAAACAAGTCGTGTACAACAGGATAAAGACACAAAATCCAGATTGGTATCACCATCCTACTATCGGAGCTAATCTTGAAGATTTGATTGGCGAACAGAATACAAGGGCTAATGCTGACATTGGTTCATACAATATATTAAAGTCACTAACATATGATGGTTTTATTAATCCTAAAGATGCGAATATAAGGTCTGTACCAGTTGATTCTAATAACATAATATATTTCATACGCATATCTAATCCATATACTATTACGTTATATGCTTCGTTTGGATATGAAGATGGGATTAAGGAGTTTGGTGTAGTATGATAGTGTACTCTAATAAGAAAGTAAGAATGCAAAGAATGATGGATGCTTTAGCTAACAATACTGATATAACAGACTTTTCTCCTGGAACAATAGCAAGAACCTTTCTTGACATAATAAATGAAGAGCTAGAAGAATGTTATACCACTCTTGACAGATACATATCTATGGCATACATAAGCACGGCATCTGGTAAGTTTTTAGACTTGATGGGGGCTATGTTAAACTGTCCACGCAAGAGTGGAGATACAGATGACAATTATAGATACTTGATTAGTCAACAAGTGTATTCTTCAGCAGGAGCTAACGAGACTACTATTAGACTAAAAAGTCTATCAGTAGCAGATGTCAAAGACGTAGTATTAGTTCCTTACACATATGGGATAGGAAGTTTTTCTGTATATGTAATGGTAGACGATCCTAATACCTCTGATACTATTATAAACTCAGTACAAGCAGTGTTAGACAGAGAGAAAGCATACGGTATAAAAGCAGTTGCTATGAAACCGAATATCACGACTGTTGATGTTAGTGTGAAATTAGTTATGCATCCAAGTGTAAGCTCCGTGGAGGCAAGTAGTCTATCTTATTCTGCACGTTCAGCAATCAAGTATTATATAGATAATATATCCATGGGAGAAGCATTATCTATCAATGTAATTATGAGTAAGGCACTTAGTGTGAGTGACAAAATCATAAATGGAGAAGTTTTAGAATTTAAGATAAATAATAAGAAAACATATCTTGCAACTTACTATTCAATGTGGGATGAAAAGATAACTCCAGGAAATGTTATTATCAAGTAGGAGGGTTTCTGATGTCATATAACGATAGTTTTCCTTTAAGTAATGTAACGAAGAAGATGCTCAGATATCTTCCTAGCTGGATGACAATGAGAACCAATGAGAATTCATTAGGTACACAATTCATTAACTCACCTGGATTAGAGTTTGAGCAAGTAGAAGAATATATACTCGATATGATTAATAGTCAATATCTAGATACTGCTGATATAAGCAAGATAGACTATGTATGGAAAACAGATCTATATCCTATCTTGCTTGATGGTTGGAAGAAGTTATCTTTCAGAGCTAAATATAAAGATAATGACACTAACATATACGAACCATTTGATGTAAAAGAAGTGACGAGCTATGAAGACTTCTATCTTGGTAATACTGATTTCTGTATGGTTGATTATGATACAGGCATATGTTACATCCGTAGACCAAGTGATTGTTCAATAGAATTTGAATATTTACACGTTGATGCATATGATGGAGAAGATGATGATGGAGGATTATACATTAGCGAATTTGCAATCCATCATATCTGGAACTCTTTTGATGAAATTGGATTATTATTAGGTACTCCAAGATTATTTAAAGAAGATAATCAAAGATATAGAGACAGGTTAAAGAACGTATTCTTATTACGTGGTGGTCCTACTTTAGTAGGACTAAAGAATGGTATTACTGGACTCTTGGGTACTAGCGATGTTGAGATAAAGGAATTATGTGATATAGCATTTCGTGACTCACTACTTAACGAGGACGGTAGTGCTAGTGACAAGCTTAAGAAATATGCAAGAATAATAAATGATCAGATTGCTAATACATGGGATAACATGAGTTGGGATAAAGCATATTGGAGGTCTCTTGAGCATACAAAGTTAGGATTTGATTACTTACCACATGTTTGGAATGCTTCTACTGAAGGATGGGTGGATGAAGACTTCCAGAGTGGAGTAGGTTGTGGCCTTGACTTATACGTCAATTCGCCTAAGAATGAAAGTAGTGAACAAGAATTTGAATACTACGTTCAAGCACAAGCTGCTATTGATAGCAGTGAAGTGAGGTATCCAGAGCACACTTTCAGCTATAGGATATTGGCAAAGGGAACCAAGATAGAGAACACCCCCAATGTCGAGGAGTTCAAGTACACCATAGTGGCCGCAGAGAACATAGATCTACAGGATAACATAGTTATCAATGGGAAACGTGAGTATAATCAATGGCCCATCATATCCTGGGACACAGTAGAAAGTATGTCTACAACCCTTGAGGTAGTTAATAGTAATAAAATAATGAGTCCAAGTGTTGATGGAATAACTCCTAGACCATATCTTAAAGTTATAGTAACAATGGAAAATGATACTAACGACACTCCATTACTGAATTCTATTACTGTTGGCTGGAAAGACACATCTGATATTGAACACACTACTACTCTTAATTCAGGATTATTATTCGAGAGAACAGATGACCTTTCAAATGACTCTGGTCCTTTTCCATTGATACATATCACTAAAGAAAACACTGAAGTTGTTAACAATCATGTAGAGCTTAGTTATGGAGACTTTCAACAAATCATTGACAATGATAGTGACTGGAGAAATGGCGAAATGAACAACTGTGTAGTGAGCGGTAATAGTTTAAAACTCAACGTAGGAGTGATATAAGATGGCAAATACTTTATATTCTGACTTAACTAAGACACAATATCCAGCACAAATAGATTCAAGATACCCTGTCGCTGCTGTTACAGACTTGCGTTTTCCTTCTGCTGACAATGCTAACTTAGTATATACTATTGGAGAACAACATGAAAATACAGATATGAATCCTGAAACAGATTATACCACCTATATAATGGCTGCACATATAAATGTTTTACAGGAAGCTATGTTATGTGTTGAAAGAACGTTAGGTATAATGCCGCAAGGTGACTTTAAAACAGTAAAGGCTCGTATAGAAAACTTAGAGGATAAGGACTATGACATTAGGTATATTACAGCTAATAGTGTGGGATGGACGTATGATTCTGCTAGAGATACATTGTATGCCCATAAGCATCTTGGTGGAACTGCTTCACCATCTAAAGTTGATTTAGCAAGTGAAGTACAGGGACTATTACCAAAAACAGCTATAGAACTTGGCGTTACCAATAGTTCTTTAATGGCTACTGACATAAAAATGTCTAGTACAGACAATAGAACGATTAAAGATTCTATTGATGCACAATTCCCACGTACAGCAGGAACAAGTTATCCGATAACTGGTGACTTATATCTTGATAATAAGTTCTTTGGTGGGTTATATGGAGAATGGGATGCACAAGACCATATCGAAGGGATAAGTTCTACCAAAGTTAGTGATGATAAAGCATACTCTGGATACTCTGTTAAGAGTGGTACTACAAATGAATTTATGATAATTGGACCTACTGGTGGATATCAGAAATTACGATATGGTAAATTTGTAGTAGGATTTAGAATAAAAATAACTGATCCTCCAGATGCAGAAGCAATGGTATGCCAGTTATCAGTTGGAAACGTTTTAGAACAAAACGTTAGAAATATATATGCTAAAGACTTTGAGAACCCTGGTAATTATGAAATGTTATATATAACATTTGATCACACACCAACATCAGATAACCTTAATAGATTCTATTTCGGTGTATGGCGTCATAACGCAGCAGTGGGTTATCTATATATAGATAGTATAATTATAATGCCTTCTCATACTTCAGTATATGATGACTAGGAGGGTTAAATAATGGCTTATTTCGGAGTTTCTGATTTCAGAATAAATGCTGACATCACGAACTTAACAGTTGATGCTGTTTCAGCCAAGCTGAGTAGGCATTCTACAGAATGGTACGAACAATGGGATTGCAGTTCGTTTGGTGAGTGGCTTACACATGGAGGCTACTATAATTGGGATATAAGTAATGATTCATTCCTTATTAATTCTGCGCCATACTATTCTACCGATAACTTTGTCTATAGAACTTTAAATATACCAGCAGGTGGCAAACTTATATTCAAATATAAAACTCAACGCCAAACACTAGATGGATATATGTATGTCAAAGGCGCAGGAAACAATATTTTATACACTGGTTCTTCATCTGATTGGAAAGAAGAGACTGTAACATTAAATGACGGTATAACTAATGATTATATATTTATAGGCTACTTTAAATATAACAATTATGGAAAAACTGATTACGCATGGATAGATCATATCAGGTGGGGTCCATTTTATAGAGAAGGATATTACACTAATGGAACATATACATCGAATACGTATACCTCTATGAATTCTAGTAATGTAAGAATTAGCTGGTTAGCATATATTCCAACAGGCACTACTTGTACAATAGAAGCTAGAACGAGTAGAAATAATTCTTGGAGTGACTGGGTCAGTATACCTTACACAGGATATATCCATAGTCCAGATAACAATTTTGATCGTATTCAGGTAAGAGCTACTTTAACAACTATTGATGATAGTATAACTCCAATACTATCATCAATAAATATTATAACTCATGACGAACCTGTGATAACTACCCCTACAAGACGACGTGGTACAATTAGGTCTTCAGAAATAACTGAACTTCGTGATGCAATAAACAACATGCTTCCTAAATACGGATTACCTGTTATAACAACATCTATAACAGGTAATCAAGTTAATAACATCAGGGATACTGATTTTATAGAGATAGCATCAGCTATTAAAAGTATTTCTATAAATGAAGACAACACAACCTGGAATTCCTCTTACATTAAACAAGGTGGAACTACTGTTATAAACGTTGATCATCTTATTGAATTACAAGAGAAACTTGTTAGTATCGTTGATATAGCTCCTGTAGCTCCATCGATGAGGCAACTACCGTACTTTACTTATCTATCTCTTAACCCTCCAGGCTCTATTAGTTCTAGCTCCTCTTCTCAATCAGACAATACAATAGATGTTAGCTGGATAGCAGCAACATCTACTAATCCTAATCTTGAATATAGCTGGTATCCAAGCTATTCAAAAGATGTTGCTGCTTATGAGGTATGGTATTCAAATGGAACTGACTACTGGTTGTATACTATTATTAGCAATACAGGAAAAGCCTATTATGAGATATCTCATGAGTGGGATGTAACATGGAATGGATATGTCAATATATGTACTATAGATAAGTTCGGAAATAAGACGGACTCTATGTATCCTTTATCTCCACAAGCCAGTAATCTTCTTGACCACTACGAGTTAAATTATAAACTTAATAATAAAGTAGTATGGAATGGACTCGGTGGATCTCCTGTTATCGAAACTAAAGCTATTACATGGTATTTGGGCTCTCAATGTTACTACTATTATGATAGCAATCGTTGGTTCTATGAAAACCCTGTAACATTCGATATGCTTTCTGGAGTCACCAATATATCATGTGGATTCTACGTGTCTTCTGGAACTCTTGGTCTCGAATGGATGATAGTGTATTATAACGAAGAGACAAATAATTGGTTACCAACTAGTACTTATATAACTGCATCCCAATACGATACTACTTATTCTTTTAATACCACAATAACTAGTAGTGTGGTAGCCAAATTTATTGTCGTACCAAGATACTGGCAAAGTAGTGGAACTTGGGGTATGGCTATAAATAATTTGTCTATCACTAGAGAATATAATAATGGTAGTATGAGTAAAGCAACGTCTTATACTCATACTATTAACGAGCTAGGTTACTATCAGTATCGTATTCGCTCAGTAGATGGAAATGAAGTAGCTAGTGATTGGGTGCAAACTTCAGCCAACACATATTATTGTGGATGCTATGGACATTGTGGAAATCACTCTTATAGCGAATAGGGAGGAATCATTGTGTTATCTAATACAAAGATAGATTGTATATATTTAATGCTTACAGAGAATTGCAATCTGCGTTGTGTTTATTGCTATGAGCAGAGTAAGGCTAGCAGTGTTATGACCTTAAACTTAGCTAAGTCTTCTGTAGATATGCTATTTACTTCTGGTAGCAATAAACTGCTAGTGGAACTATTTGGTGGGGAACCACTACTAAACTTTGATGTTATCAAACATATTATCCCATATATAAGATCTAAGGAAGAAGAAACTGGGAAGCAATGTAAAATTGGTATGTCTACTAACCTAACATTATTAACAGACGATATGATAGATGTAATAGAAGAAATAGACGATATCCAATTTAGTATCGACGGTATTGCTAAGGTGCAGAATAAGAACAGACCAATGGCTAACGGTAAAGATTCATTTGATATGGTCGATGTCAACCTACCAAAGGTTGCTCGACCATCAATTAACTATTCTGTTCGCATAACGATACAACCAGATAACGTTAAGTACTTAGCTGAAAGTGTCATATTTTATCATAATAAGTATGGTATTAATAACATTAAGACACAATGCGTACAAGAAACTACCTGGTCAGAGAAGGAAGTTAAGGAATATCAAAGACAGTTGAGGATGATAAGTGACTATATGTATGGGCTTCATAGGTCTGGGAAGTCTTTTACTTTCGATCCACTTAGTCATTATCTTGGTTTACCACCTTACATCAACCCAGATAAGACATGTGGAGCTGGACATAAATCAATTGGGATAACTCCTAATGGAGACATATATCCATGCCTTAGGTTCTATACTTACGACAGAAACAGAGGAACAGAAGACTATAAAATGGGTAGCATTCATACGGGTATTAACTTAGACAAATCTAGTATATTCCGTAGTTATAATAGAAGTAGTTTAGAGAAGTGTTATGAGTGTGAACACGATTCATATTGTGATAGGTGTTTAGCCTGTAATCTTGAGGTGTGCGGAGACATGTTTGTAAGTCCTTCAGAACATTGTAAAACCGTAAAGGTTGATAGTATAATTGGTAAACAACTTCGAGATAGACTGAACATAGACAATTTACAACAAGAGAAGCTTTCAACTTTAATTGATGGAATGAATAATAAGCTCTCCAGTATAATAAGCAGACAAAAGAATACAGAGGATTTATTTAATAGCATAACCCCATCGGTAGATAGTTTGATGGAAAGGTTAATAAACTTAGAAAATACTAATAACAACCTACGTCTTGAAGTCGCTGATTTAAAATTAGAACTAAGAAGGAGATAAGTTAGATGGCACAATATGGCAAGAATATATACGGAACTTCATATTTCGGAGTCACCTCTGCTTACTCTGGTCAATACATAACTAATATATTCAATACTGGTAATGTATTAAATGGGTCTGTTAATATAGTTCTAAATACTATATTACCAACTGCTACTTATCTCTACAATAGTAGCAACATAATATATAGTGACAATTGGGTTGGTGGTTCGACCAGCGTCCTTAACGCAAAAGCCACTCTAAGTGTTGCAGCTAGAAATATAATTTTAAATTATAATACTGCATCTGGCACCGCTCAAGTTACTGTCAAGAAGCTAGTTAATGGTTCTGTTGTTAATACTGATGTTGTAACTGTGCCTATGACAACTGGAGCCTCGTATGATTTATCATCATATACAAGTTCTTATGCTCAATACGAAGTTGAAATAACGAACACGGATACGAACTCTATAAACATAAGTAACTTCGTTTGTGTTGTTACAGATATATCTGTCGAAACTAGTGCAGCTTACGATGACGAAAGCACTCTATATATAGATGAATCCGTATGGTCAAATTGGGAACTATGTACGCCAGTATACACACATGTTACCGGCAACCAATGGACAGTATCTGCTACATCGTCATCATATTCAAGTAAGAATAGAATAAAGGCTAAGATACATTTAGCTAGTTCTGATAATCTTCTTACTCCTGAAGTATCTAGGTTCGAACTTAATTCGGGCAACGTTGCTAATCATACGAATACTGGTAAGTACTTTGCTACGTTTAGATTCGGTCCATCATTTAAAGAATATACAGATATAATTTACACTACTACTACTCCTAGTAGTACTAGGATATATGTTCAAACTCAATCTTCAAATAATGGTAGTGTTTGGACAATCCTAAGTGCACCATATACGCAAGATGACACTAATCAGATAAGATTAAAGGAAGGAAGCTCGTATGGAGAAGTAGTATCTAATGCTATCACTCCTGAAAATCTCACAGTATGGGAAAAGTATCGGACTATAGATTGGAGCGGAACTGTCAATAATGATATTCACGGTAATATTACAGAGAATATGAAAGTCAGATATCAAATACTAGCTAGTATCGATGGGCAGTGGGTTGATTATTACAGTGGACTTCCATATCAAGGAGCAAGTAATTGGGCTGATATTACTCAAATGGCTAGCAATCCTATAACAGTACCGATTAAGATTAAGGCTATATTGTCTAGAAGCTCATCCTCATATCCAACACCATACGTAAGTGAATTTGAATTACGCTGTAAGTCAACTTATGAAGAGAATGTGATAATACCTGGTGATACATCTTCTGTGGATTCAAATAATACTGGCGATAAAGAATTAGTTAATTTGGTTGATATATTGGTACTTGCTAGTTCAGACAACCAGCCACATCACGATGGTAAACTCACAATACCTCAAGGGTTAGAACAAGAGTGTGTGGCTGGAAGAAGTTTGTATCCTGCGTACACGCACATAAATAGGACAGGATTACCTTATGTAACCCTTTATTGGAATAGCAAAGGATATGGATCTGGCGAATCAACTACACTAAGTCAAACGGATTCCTTGAGGATATACTGTTCTGAAACAAGCAACTCGCAGAATAAGAGATTTTATCAATACGGAGCAGCGTCAGTAGTATATCCACTTACCAGTGAGATACCAATGTATACTTACTTTATCTGCCCAGGTAACTCTAATGTGATAATGAATGGAAATAAGTTGTATAAGTACTTTTTAGAAATGGGATGGGACAGTCCAGGCTATCCTATAGAAGGAAATGTGAATGAAGATGATAGAGTAATAGATATATTTTGGAATAGTTTAAGTACTGACACACCAAGCGGTAATCCATCTACGTGGAATATGGTTTCAAGTCTTGAAGGAGACAATATCTGTGCGAAGATATACGCTCCAACAGCAGCTGCTCCTACCCCATGGGTATCTGAGTCTAAAATAATACAAGGAGCATTTGTCAATGCCAATTCTATAAAGAACAACTATGTCTTGAATGGTATAATTCTACCTGAACTAGACCCAGAAGCTATATTATCAAATCAACCATATGTGTTGGAAATAGTAGAAGGTAGTGTCAGGTGCAATAACTTTACCATTTCTGATGACATAGTCAATGGTGACTCACCAAGACTACCACATACTCTGACAATTGTAAAATTTGATAACACATTAGAGATAATGCATCTTATGACTAGAGGTTCTGGAGACACCGATGTTCTTCCGAATAACTTTATTACCAGTATAGACGGAGTATATGATTCGCCCTATGTATCAGATCCGTTATTCGTAGACTATATAAAGGATATCGATTATACTCAGAACGGAAATTACATCGATTGGTCGTTAAATGAAAGGAAACCAGCAGCCGAAGCAAAGTATTATATCTCATATAAGTATACAGATTATAGGTATGCTAACGTAGTATTCTCTTGCGATTACACAGAACCTATAATACAGAACGATATATGGGTTAGTAATGTAGTAACTTGTAGCGGTAAGAAGGTATCTTCTGGCAACGACATGATAGAAGCTATACCTGATATTGAAATTCCAGACAATATAAATACAGACACCTTAGTATATATAGTAGACAGTAACAACATTTGGGTTAAGACATACATTAAAGATGGCAATGTAGTTGGTACGCTCAACAACCTAAACCCTAAGGACAATTGGTTACCTCAGGTACATAATGGGTTCTATTATATTAACAAGCAAAGATACTTTATGTATGCAGAACCAGAAATAATTATTATTGGTGATGAACATATGCCTTTGTCTAGCGATATTAGTTATGTGGATGGAAGATATGAGAAGGGTGCTAATACCGACCATGAAAATGCTATCATAACTTATCCCATGCATTACAATTATTCTAATCCTGGTGGAATATCATTATGGTTTAAGTCTAATACAACAATGGATGGGGCTATGACATCCAGTCCTGTATTCTTTGAAGTATGGGAAGACGCGAGTAATTATATTGTTCTTAAATATGAGAATGGATCAATAAAGTTTGTTTCTATGAATGACTCATTATTACAGGATATCTCCTATACTTTCTCAGATTCACTGAGTGCGTGGAACCATTTAGCTGTGACATGGAATAATTTAACTGGTAATGTCAACATGTATGTTAACGATATTCATAGCAGTAGCCCCATGTCTATATCGTTATTTGATGGTAGGAACAGCGATGGCACACATAAGACGAAATCATTATGTATTGGAAATTCTAGAAACTCACTCGGAGATAACTGTAACTGTATCCTAGATGACTTAGTAATGTTTAAGTACGCTCCCTCCACAGAGACCATCAGTAGTATATACACCTCTACTACATTAGACTTTGATTCCAATCTTATGACTATGAAATGTGGATTTGAGGGGAACATAAATGAAACCTTCGATGGGTCATTCGTAGCTATTAATCCAGCTCCTCAACAAAGAGCACCCTTAGTGATACAGAAACAAGATGGTACTCCACTACGCAAGGTATCTTTTTCTGATGAAACAACTGGTGAATATACAACATATAATACAGAGGAATTCATCAGTGATGGAACCAATAAGATTATTTTAACTTTTTCTGATCTAGAGGTTGACAAGTTTAGAACAGTAGTGTATAATGATAAGAACAGTATAATAGGAGATCCCTTGTCCATAAATGGTAGTGAAGTAACAATGACATTAACTTCCGATGAGGCTGAAGCATTAAAAGGAAAGAGGTTAAAGGTTATATACCAGTTGAGAGACTGTTATATATGGGATTCTAACGGAAAATATGGAGCCGCATATATTCGCCTAGGTCAGAATACAGGCGAACCACTCACTATAACTTACGAGAAAAACTCTCTCAATTACTCTCTAGCGAACACAGCAGAGCTAAACCCACTCTATAATCCTAATCATAATGGATTCATGTATATAACAAATGACTTAAGCGAATTAAGTCATTTCAGAGTAAATCTAAGCCCAAGTAATCTATTGTGTAATGGAGTAGATATGTCTACTATCATAATAGAAACAGTTGATAAACACGGTAATCCTACTAATAATGTAGACTTAGAGCTGTCTATGAATAAGATAGCACTTGTATCTGGTAATCGGATCACTGGAGGACTTATTAAATACATTGTTGGAGATACCGTTGAGCTAAAGAACACAGGCTCATCTTATTCAACCAATAGTGTAGCTGGTAGGCATATCTACATGTATACAGCGCCTAAGATAAGTCATGAAGAACTTCCAGACGCAACGTATAACAAGATAACAATATACGATTCTATTAGTGGTCTTGGAACAGAAATCAAAATAAGGTTAATGACTATTAATGAATATGGAATGTGAGGGTAATACATGAAGACAATACCCTATAAAGAAGAATTATCTCCTGGAGTATATTCATTACGCGTAGGCAAGAAGGTACCTCCAAGTGCTGTTAATCTTGCCTACGTTCATTCGCCCTCTATATCACCACAAGCTAATATCATAATAGAGGACTATTCGGGACAAATCCCTGAGAATGTTAGTAATGGAGAAACTATAAACTTTTTAGCTCGTCCTGATGCTAGCTTCCTTCTATACTGTAATGGAGAAACTGAATTCACATCTGACAATATAGAAATCACTGATGAATTCTCATTAATTGAGAATTATAATTATGAGCCTCAACCACTATATTATAAGTCTGTAACTACTCAAAATTTTAATATAGACGGGATTAGTGAGCTATTGCCATACAATGGAGGCTATGTTACAATCCCTACATATGAGCTTAGCAATGGAACAATAGACAAAACTAAGAAGCTAGTGTATATAGGCAATAAGATATCTATAGGTAGATCAGATGGGGTCGAGTTATCAATTACTCATAAATACAAGGTTATACTAATACCAGTTCAAGATGGTATGGAGAATGAATTCCAAATTGAGATATACACTAATTTTAGGAATACAGATAATGAGACCTATACAATAACATATCAAAAGTATAATGATGATATTGCATCTACAACAGAAATTCTTAATGCTTCATTGTTCTTTGGTAAGTTAGATAAAGGTGAATTTGAAGATTTAAAGGAATTAGCTTTAAACCCTACAGACGGAGATGGAGAATGGTTACCAGAACTAAATAACAAAGTATATTATGTTGAACAAGTAGGTAACGCTGATAAATATAGAGTGTATGCTCCTAGTCAAGTCATAGTTAAAGATTCTGCAGATAGACCAATACAAACCTTTAGGTATCAAGTCGAAGCTAATCTCAACGTAAATTATAATACAGAAAATCCTACAGGAATGAATATAGGTGTGTATTATAATAACGCCTACCATGATTCATCCTATGAATCAGTTGGACAATGCCTTCAAAATATAGCTAACTCCCAGTTAGTTCCTAGTTACGTTACCTTCAACAATCCTTATTCCCCAACTAATACAGCAGACTATAGGTACTGGTATGTAGACATAAGTCAGCCAGCAGACGTATTAAAGCTATATGATATTATTATCATAACAGGCTACGGTCCATTAGACTTAACTTATTATGGTCATGAGCTAATGTATTACATTAAGAACGGCGGTAAGGTATGGATAGATAGTTGTTCTAGCGGTCCAGGAGCTCTTAATTTAAGGAACTGGCCACAAGGAAATGACACGTCCGTAACATTTGACACTACATCAACATCTACTGGATATTTGAAAGCCGTTACTCCTAACTCAAAATATTTTAATAGATATCACAATATACCAATTGGCGATAATAATAGAATTGATATCGGCTATTCTAACAATGGATACGTAGGTGCATATATAAACATACCCAGCAATGAAACTTGGACACCTATTGTTATTTGGAGCGATGATGTTAACGATATTGGTATTGCTTATAGGAAGATAGGGAATGGAACATTATTAATATCTAATTGCGGAATAATGAGATCTATTAGTGTGAGCAATGAAGTATCGACCAAGTTCTGTATTAATACTTTACTTGCCTTATCTGAGGACATTTGGATTAAGACTCCTCAATTAATAGATCAGGCTATTCATATAGACAACCTATTTTCACAAGAATATATACAAAATGGAAGAACAATATATGAAGTCGGAGCTATTGATCAATCATCTACCACCATAGTTGCCCGTAAGATAATATCAACTACATGTAGAGAAGCTATGCTTCCATATATGCCACACAAATATCATAATGGTGTTGGAACATTTATTGTAACGCCAAGCATATATAGTAATAATGTTTTCACTACTATCCAAGATAATATACGAATGACCGAGTCTAATAATGGCTCAGTAAAATTATGGGCTTACTCCTTAGTACCTGGAAACAATGATTTAGACTTTACCAGTAGTGACATGGTAGATACGGATATAACTATTTTTCATCCTAACGTTGAGTTTACGTGGTCTATAACACCATACACATATGAGTGGGACAACGTAGGAAACTATCGTTATGTATGGGGTAACACCTCATATACTAAAATAGACTCTATCAGCAAAGTAGACGGTAAGGTTGTTCTTAGCAGTCTCAGATCTGTTCTGCCTGGAACGCCAAGTGGAACGATATGGAATAATCCTAATAGGATATTTTATAAACTATGGTTGGGTAAAGTAGTTAATGGAGTTCAAGAAGAGTCTGTATCTCCAGTTAACATTGCTTTCTACAATAGGAATACTGGTGAATATATCTATGATTTAAGCGGAGAAAACAAGATAGCGTATAATTACTTATTCACAATGGACGAGTTAGAGAATATATTCATACATGCTTGGACAGATTACTATACCTTGAGGGCGTCTAAGAGAACATTCTCTGTTAAGCAAAATAATAACGGTAACATATATGTGGATTATCCTAGTACAGAAGATGAGAGAGATTGCTGGTTTCTCAGAGTTAATGGTAGGTTTAGCAAGTTTAATCGTGATTTCTATTCTGACGGTAATCGCACAACTACTCCTGAGAAATGTGTATACAAGATTCCAGAATATGAAAGACAACATTTTAATCCTGCTATTCCATTTATAAGTGTGAACGACGATAAGACAGTATATATCGATAATCATAAAGTTAAAATTAATAATGGTGGTTTAAAGGTTGACGATCTAACTCCTATAAAGCTAATTCGTAGAAAGTATTCTAACAATCCTATGTTCAGAGAGAAGTTAATCACTAGTGATAATACTCATTTTACTAGTGATCATACTAACTGGTTGAGTATTCCACTTCCAATAATACTAGAGTATACACCTAATAGTGGATACACACCTTTGAGTTCCAATGAGTATTCAATTGATTACGAAAATGGTTCAGTTACTATGATAAGACAACATGGCAATAACATATATGCTACATATAGATATTGCGAGGAAGATGAGCTAACTATATTGGATATAGATACTTGTAACGGTATCATAATAGTAGCAGAAGAAATAGACTATACTGATGAGATATATGCTGATTATTTTTATGAGGAAAACTTTTATACGTACAAAGGCTACTGGGATGGTAATGAGTTTTGGTATCTAGACCTTAATCCTTCAGAAGGCCACGTAACTAGGTATCCGCTTGTCAAAGATAACTTAGTAATTAATTCACTCATCCCCACATCAGAAATAATAAACAAATCAATCTATATATATCTTTTACCATACGAAGTTGACGGAAGAGAGATAAGCAAATGGACAGTAAGACATACCTTCTCTAGTGAACTATTTAGTTCTATATGCTCTGTCGAACCTAGGGTATTGTTACTAGCTATCATACAAATACGTGAGAATGCAACCGTAGATGATGTCATGGTCATGGATACAAGAACTAGAGGCGGAGGAATAAAGAGTACTATTACTAATAGTAAAATATATCAAACTCAACCACTTGCGCAACACTATTGGGATATAGGATCGTGGGATGGATTAGCATACCAAAGTAATGGAGTAATAATAATTAAAATACCAAAAAGATTGTTAGATGGCGATAACGGAAGAGCACCGATGACCGACTCGCAGATTAAGGAAATGGTTGGTAAGTACTTACCGTACGGAACCTTCCCAATAATTGAGTATGTATAGAGGAGAGAGACAATATGATTCCAGTCAATACACCTCTTGGCTTAACATATAAATACAATGCAGAAACCAATAAGACAGAAATATGTTGGTCATACCTACAGGATTCGGATACGACTCATTTTATTCTAGAATACTGGAATGATGATGAACGCAAATTTAAAGCATATGACGGTAGATATGGTATAATACCTAGGAGTAAAATATAAGAGGTGAGATTCAATGGCTAATTATCCAGATGACCTAGACAATTTTACTAGGAAACAGAATGCTATTCCCGGTATGGAAGATACTACTGGAGATTGGGTAGATGCTGAGCACATAAATGATCTCCAGGACGTAGTTATTTCTATAGAACAAACATTAGGCAAGACACCACAAGGAAGCAGCTTGACAGTAAGGGATAGGATAGCTAGTCTTGAAAGCTCTAAGGCACTGAAAACTCCCTCCGTATGTATATTTCTTGGTAATCCTATCATATTCAATGGAGCTGTTTCAAAGGCACAAGCGGCTAACGAATTCTTATACTATGACCATGTAGTATTCGGACCCAACTTGGAGAACTCAGCTAATCCAGATTACAATAATTTTAAAGAGTTGATTGCCTACATTAGAGCGAGCCGCGATATTAAATTATATGGATATATTGATGTAGGCGTTATTACATCTAACTTTAACCTAACTCAAATAGAAACTAAGATATCTGCATGGGATGTTCTTGGTGTTGATGGCGTATTCTTATACAACTTTGGATATGATTTTGGAGTGTCAAGAGCTCGTCAAAATGATATTATCAATTTCTTGCATAGTCGTGAACTGTCAGCATTTGTACAATCTACTCATGCTGTAGATACATTCGGAAGTGCCTACAATGCACAATACAATCCTGACTATACTAATTCACTGATTGATAAAAGAGATATATATCTTCATGAAAATATAGCAGTTGATACTACATCAGTGAATGCGTATATCAATTCAATTGAATACGCAAAGAGCTTAATCACATATCGTAATAACTTAGGCACCAAGATATTTGGTGTAGCGACTATAGACCATAATCAGACACAAGAAGTGGCTCAGTCATATTTCGATTATGCACAATCAGTAGCTATACTTTGTAGCTATGATGCTTTTTATGCTGTGACAGAGGATTACGGTATTAATAGTAATGCACTCAAACTGTATCGTAACTTGTCTTTAGTGGGTAATTACTATGACAAGAATCCGCAAATATCCGAAGTTGCTGGTACGTATACTAGAGTTGGAAGCTTCGGCAAAATAACAGTAAACACAGTTAATCATTCTTATACTCTTGAGGGTATATCAATACCTGGGGAAAACATTACTGGTACTATTAATTACGCTACAATTGTTGATTCTGTGATAGATGCCATTAACGCTAATCCAGATTCTATAATAGATCCTGAAAAGATAGCACCACTTTTGGTGAGCAATATTAAGGATATCGTTATCCAAGCTATAAATGATTCATGTAACTCTGGGTTAACGATCAATGATGCTAGAATTGGAGACTTGAATGCTAGTCATATAGTTGCTGGCGATATAGCAGCCGGTAGGATTCAGGCTAATATAATACAAGCTATTAATGCATACGTACAAAGTTTGACTGTTGAGCAGATAAATGCTGGTGTTATTAATGCTAACGCAATCAGTGCAAGCGTAGTTGATGCTATTAACGCGAATATAGGTAGTGCAGTAATAGATCAGGCTCATATAGGTGATCTAAATGCTAGTCATATTACAGCTGGAGATATATCAGCTGATAGGATTCAGACTAATGTTGTAGATGCAATTAACGCTAATCTCGGTACAGCAACCATAGATGGGGCTGTAATCAGGAATGCGACTATTACTTCCGCACAAATTGCTAGTGCTACCATAACTTCGGCCAATATAGCACTGGCTACTATTACTTCCGCACAAATAGCAACAGCAGCTATTGGTACTGCCAATATTCAGGATGCTGCAATAATTAATGCCCACATATCAAATGCAGCAATAAATACAGCGAACATTGCTAATGGAGCTATAACCAATGCGCAAATAGCAACAGCAACTATAATGACATCCAACATACAAAATGCATCTATAACATCAGCATTAATTGCTGATGCTTCAATAACAAATGCTCATGTTGTTAGCTTAGATGCCGGAAAGATTACAACTGGATATTTGGGTGCAGGTAGAATTGAGGCAGGAAGTATTACTGCCAATATGTTGGCTGCTGGCACGATAACTGCGGATTCAGCTATTATAGGAATTGCTGCTATTACGTCTGCTAATATTGCTGATGCGGCTATTACTAGTGCACACATAGCGGATGCTACAATCACAAATGCTAATATCGCCAATGCTACCATAACAAGTGCTAACATAGCGCTTGCCACTATTACTAGCGCCAATATCGCTAATGCTACCATAACAGCCGCTAATATACAGCTCGCTACAATCACTAATGCTCAAATAGCTGATGCCACAATTACCAATGCAAATATAGCTTTCTCAACAATCACTTCTGCTAACATAGCCGATGCTACTATCACTAGTGCAAAAATTGCATTAGCAACAATAACTAATGCTAATATAGCAGATGCTACTATCGGAACAGCACAGATAGCTGATGCGGCCATAACTACTGCTAAAGTAGGCACAGCTCAGATCGATACAGCTAACATTAAGGACGCAGCAATCACCACAGCTAAGATTGGTACAGCTCAAATTAGTACTGCTCTCATTGCTGATGCTTCAATAACAAATGCTAAGATAAGTGATCTAAGTGCTGAAAAGATTAATGCTGGATACATTAATGCCGACAGAATGAAAGCAGGAGTTATTGATGCAATCAACGCACGATTTGGAGAAGCATATATTGATGGAGCTGTCATAACAAATTTAGATGCAGCTGTCATTACTGCAGGTTCTATAAGTACAGATATACTTAAGTCCACAGTGATACAAGCTATTAATGCGACAGCAGATACTCTATTTATTAACAGCTCTAAGATTACTTCTATCAGTGCTGATAAACTTAATGTAGGTTTTGGTGGGTATAACGTCTTAAAAAATAGTGACTTCTTCTTTAATGATGTAGAGGGATCATGTCTTAACTGGACAGCAATTGGGACAGAACCAACTAGACCAAGTACTTATGGGTTCCGTTGGAGCAGAAAATGCTTTTATGTTAATGATGTTACAGCAGTTACTAGAGGTTACGAGCAGACAATAAGTAACGATTATGCTGGAAAAACTCTTGCACTAAGCGCCTGGGTAAAATGGAAAAACGTAGTGATGGGAACAACCTCATCTAACAAACTATTGGTTGAACTGCATTATCAGTACAATAATGGTGTTAGTGATGTAGACCAGTTTGAAAGGATATCATTAGTCGGAAGTTGCACTGTAGAGAGTGAATTTGAGCGTGTACAGAAAATCATGTCTCTTACTCCACTAGCTCCTAACTGGACTGTAAATTTTATTAAGGTTAGAGTTTACCTTAATGAATGTGCTGGAGAATTTTCAGCTACATGCGTCCAATTAGAAGAAGGTGATATAGCTACAGCATGGACTAGAAACCCAGAAGAAATGAATGGTGCTCAGAATAATGTACTCATTACTTCTGAGGGGATTATTATCACTGGCGGTAAATTAACAGTAGTGGACCCTACTGGTACTGTGACAATTAATAATGGTAATATAGCAGCAGAGACGATCACAACTTCTATGATTTCGACAGACGGTCTTAATGCTTCAGTAATAAGTGCTGGCACAATAGATGCTAACTCAGTTAGCATTGCTACGAAAGCTGGAGGCACTGGGAATAGATTCTTTATTGATACAAATGGATTAAGCGTACAAGATAAAGATACTATAGATGGCACCACTAACATGGTGAGAATTGACAGTAGTGGACTTTCTATTTCAAGTGATGGTGGAAGTATCTGGACTAACAAGATTACTGGCCTTGGATTATCAGTTACTAGTGCTGAGATAGCTTCATTGGATGCTGGGAAGATTACTACTGGTACGCTAAGTGTTACAGGATCTATGTCTGTATCAGGTGGAAATGTAGTGTTAAGTAGTTCAGGGGTAACTATTAGTGGAGATTCTGGTATCTACGTATCAGGTGCTGGCGGTATTAGGATTAAAGAGGGCACTCTCAAGGTAGATAATAACGAAAATATAACCCAAGTAACTATAGGTCAGTATACCACAGGCCAGTATGGAATAAAAGCTGGTAGCACCACATTAGATTCAAGTGGTATTACAATAGGGCAAGGTTCTATAGACATAGGTAGTGGTGTATTTACAGTAACAAATACAGGTATTCTTACTGCTACAAGTGCAACCATCACAGGTGCAGTCAATGCAACTAGTGGTTATTTCGGCGGTAGTGTTGATGGTATTAGTGTTGGATCTACTGGTTTAGATGTAGTTGGAAGCGGAACAATAACTTCAGGTACAGCAGTATTAAGTAGTTCAGGCTTAACAATCACAGGTTCAGGAGCCAGCATTAATCTTAATTCTGGTAAGTTCATCGTAGCAAGTGATGGCACACTAACAGCTACTGCTGGTACAGTAGGTGGTTGGACTCTAAGTACTGATACTCTCACAAGCGATAATGGACTCGTTACTATTAAATCATCATCTACTAGTAATTACATAAGAACTGCCAATGCGCTGATATCTCCAACTAAAGTTGTCCAGTTAGACAGCACTGGATTAACCATTACAGGTGGAGCCATATCTGTTCAGACAACTGATGGATCAACTGCAATAGATGGTAATGGAATTAACGCTTCAACTATTACTACTGGAACACTTACAGTAGGTACTGGGATGTCTGTGTCAGGTGGTAATGTAGTGTTAGGTAGTACAGGGATTACAGTCAGTGGATCATCTGGTATTACCGTTACTGGAATAGATGGTATTACAATCAGTACTGGAACACTTAAGGTGCTGAACGGTACTACCCCAGAAGTCATAGTTGGCCAATATACAACTGGTAACTTTGGAATTAAAGCTGGGAACACTATTCTTAATAGCAGTGGAATAACAATGAATCAGGGTTCAATAAGTATAAACTCAGGTGTATTCGCAGTAACTTCTGCTGGAGCTTTGACAGCCACTTCTGCTACCGTGACTGGTGCAATCAATGCAACGTCTGGATACTTTGGAAGCTCAACAAACGGAATAACAGTCAACTCTACTGGCCTTACTGTAAGTGGTACTGGGACTATCGTATCTGGAAAAGTAATTGTTAAGAACGATAGAATAGTTGTGAATAATGCATCAGATATACTCCAAGTGACACTAGGATATAATGGAACTAGCTACGGTATATTCGCCGGTACTACTAAATTAGATAGTACTGGACTTAACATGACTCAAGGGTCTATTACCCTTGGTACGAAGTTTTCTGTTAGTACTGATGGAACATTGACTGCTAGCAGTGCTACTATTTCTGGTTCTATCTCAGCTACTAGTGGTACTATTGGAGGACTAACCGTTGAATCAACTAGTGTTACTTTCGGTAATGTAACATTGAACAGCTCTGGTATAGGAGTAGCTGGAACAAGCGGGATAGCTGTGACTGGCACAGGAACAATTGTTGCTGGATACGTAACAACCTATAGCGATAGAATAGAGGTTAAGAATGGAACAACTGCCCAAGCTATACTAGGTAAATATGATACTACTAATTATGGTATTAAGGCAGTAGCAGGTGATATTGGTGGATGGATTATTAGTTCAACTGACTTAAAAGCTTCTAATCTTGTACTTGATAATACTGGGAAAATTAGGATTGGCACTAACATTACACTTGATGGTACCACAACTACTGGAACTATAACTGCTACTAATGTTGATTTGACTGGAAAGATTACAGCTACTAGTGGTAGTGTTGGTAGCTGGGTTGTGAATACAGATCTTCATAGTGTCAATAATGTTATAAGACTTAATCCAACAGCAGAAACAATTTCGGTATATAATGTGGATACTGCAGAAGTTATCTTTGGTAAATATGACGGACTTAGCTATGGTCTTAAAGCTGGTAATACTATTTTGAATAGCTCAGGTATTGCTGCTAATCAAGGAACCATAGGTGGCTTGACAATTGGCGACCACCATATACAAACAAATGGATTTATATCCGGTGGAACAGGGTTCAAGATTTCAGATAATGGTTTATTAGAAGCAGGAAATGTTAACTTAACAGGAAGTGTGAAGGCTACTAGTGGAGAATTTGGTGTTGGATCTGGAAGAATTAATGCTAGTAACGATGGTATCTGGGCTGGTCCTGGGGTTGGGGTTTCTGGTAGTGTGTTTTGGATCAGTTCCAAACCACAGTTTATTGGTGCCGATGGGACTACAATCAATCCTGGTGATGCTTATTTTAAGGGTAGTATTGTCGTAGAGGCTGATTCATTTATTAGTAGTGGATCAGACCTTGTCATTAGTGAAGGTAGTGTTATTGCTGGTTCAAGAAATTCTGCTCGTGTTGAAATGACATACAACGAAGCAGCAGGCGGGTATATATCTTGCTGGGGTTATGATTCATACAGCGTATTAACAGAGTTTTTCAAGGTAGATAGAACTGGGGCTAAGCTATATGGTGATATTACAGCTACTAGTGGTACTATACTTGGTAACTTGTCAGTAGGTGCATCAAGTAATGTGTACCTTGACGGTACATCGAATGCTATTTACTTATATGACAATACCGATGAATATAACGATAGAGTAGTCCGCCTTAACAACCTTGGTCTATATATATCTACAGATAGTGGTGTGACATATGATCCTGCATTAACAGGTACAGGTCTTAACGCTAACGTGATCAATGATGGACAATTAACTATTGCAGACCATGGCGGTGGAGCATCTGGTATCGTAATCAAACAATGGAACGAGACTCTTAATGGTTATGTTGATAACGTTTCAATTAACCCAGGTGGCATTGATGTATATAATGGTGCTATCACCGTACACAGTGATAAGACTGGTGAAGTGTTAATAGGCGGAGGGTATCTTCGCGTTAAAGGCTTAGATATGGGTGTTGTTACATCTAATAACTATGTTGGTAATGGTAACTTTAATATGGCATCTGATAGATATGGACTTAAGCAGTTAAATCAGGACGAAGTATTTCTTGGACGTGCTCAATCATCTGGTGGTGCAGTATCTAACCCCACATATCACTATGCTGGATGGCCTGACTATCCTACTAGAAATCCTCATACTGTATATACGTATAACGTTAATCCTGATGGGACTTTAAATTTGTATGACCCAGAGAATCTAAGTGATCCTAATTGGCCTAATATAACTCGTGTATCGTTTAACCCACAATGGAGTGCAGTACATCCCATAACTGGACATTGCGTAATCCCTAATGATGCCGATAACTTTGTGACTGTGATTAATAAGGATGGGAATCTAGTACGTAATTTGAAATCATGGAAAGGTGGCCTATTTGGAGCTGCATTTACTCCTGCTCAATCGGCTACCTCGTTACTACCTAATGCTCCTATGGGAGCTAGGCTTGTAGTATGCGGTGATGACATTGACCGTAAACGTGCTCCATGGGATATGGTTGTATTTGATACATCAGATTCAGATCCAGCAAACTGGACTAGAATTGGTGTCATTGATGTAGGTGAATTCCCATCTAAGGTAATATGTGACGATAAAGGTTATGCATACGTAACTATCTCTCTTGATGATAATGTTTATAAGATAGATATAGTTAATATGAGAGTAGTAGCTATTATGATGTTAACTGATGTTCGTGGTATTCCTGTCATTCCTCAACCAATTTGGATTTCTCAAGACTACAGTAAAATCTATGTAGGTGGCGTAGTATCTGATTATGTCTACGAGATTCCAGCTGATTTTGCTACTCCATTTGCTTCATGTAGAAAGTTCAGTATTCTACCATACGATGGCAATAGGGGTATTATTCACGATTTAAGAACTCTGCCCGATGGGAATATTTGCTTCTCTTCTGCTTCTGAAACTGATGGTTATATTGCTATTCTGAATAAAGACACTGGTGTCATGATGACATACATTGATAAGACAATGACAGATAAGCTTTCCGCTCAGACGTTAGCAATGGAGGTAGGAAGACAAAACTTCTATGGATCAACTACATTGTGTCCTCACCCAACTCAACCAATCATATATGTAACATGCACAGCTCGTTGCGTGGTATCCGTCCTTAGTTATCAAACTGGTGAACTCATAGAGATTCAAAGAATAGAAGCTGGCTCTAACCCATCTGGTGTGTCTATAAGTACTGATGGCACTAAACTATATGTACCCAATCACCACTACCACACATACCCATTAGGTGCTAATAGAATCTGGGGCTATAACTCATCTGATAACTTTTATGCTACGGATGATACATTTGATACTACACAAAAGTTCTATCATTATAATCCATCTGGCATAATTATAACTGATAACAGATATGTTTGGATTGTGAATAGAGCTACTAATGATATCACAATCAGGGATACAAATAATTGGTCTAATGAATTGGTGTGGGAAAAGATAGAGGACGTAGGGAATAAACCATTCGATATCAAAATCAATAACGCTAAGACTAAAGTTTTTGTGTCTAACGATGATGAGGATGATCAGAACACTCCAGACTTTATTACTATTATAGATGTTGGCACTAAATTAGTTGAAGGCCATATACATGTTGCTGATAGACCAATGGGTATAGAGATATCTAGCGATGATAAATATGTATATGCGGCTTGTTATGATGGTAAGATGGTACAGAAGGCTAGTGTAGCTGATCATATAGTGGTTAATTCAGCTTATCTTAACGGTAAGCCGAAATATCTAAAGCTAGTTGGAAGTACATTGTATGCTACATGCTCTGATACAGACGAGCTGTATGTAATTGACGCTAATACGTTAGATATAATACAAATTATTTCTTGTGATGAAGGCCCGTTACAAATGGTAAACGTAGGTAGTAAATTGTATGTGACTAACTATAGCTCCGATACAGTACTCATTGTTAATATAGCTACTAATACAATTGAAAAACGAATTGATGTGGGCTCTGGCCCAAGACCGATAGCTTATAATCCTGTGTATGGTTTCATATACGTAGGATGCTCTGGAGAAGGAACAGTAGCTATTATTAATTCTACTACAGATACCGTAGTAGACTGGGCTATGACTGGTCACAATCCATACCACATCGCGGTATCTGCTGATGGTGAAAAATGGTATACGTCTGCACATGGACCAGAAGGCATTTATGCTTATGGAGAAGGAAACCCATTTACTGGTGATGCATATCTTGATAATAGCGGAATAACACATAAGTACGGCGCTGAATATTGGATGCCAACCAGATCTAATTGGACTCGTGGTGCTGATAAAACACTCACTAGTTTCTCAAGTGTTGAATTCTGGCCTTCTAGTAAATTACAAGGAAAACAAGGATACGCACAGTTAACTGTAATGGGCATGTATAATGCTTACGCTAGGATAGAGCAGGATATATATCAATTTGTTAATAATTCTGATGGAGCATGTGAGTATTATACAGAACTGATTGAATTGCAACAAGGTATCCCACTAAAGCTTACTGAGGACGTAGCTGATTTTAAAGACATAACCGGACAAGAGAAAAGACGTATCCAGCTTATATCGGCTACTGATGTTAGCATCATCTATATAGAAGGCGTTCATTATGTAGTCAACTATGATGTAAACGAGGTCAGTAGATTGGGTGACACGATCCCCGCATCTGGGAAGATAGAGAATACCGTATTAGTTGATACCACTGCTGTTACTATGATAGCCAATGGTAAGAACTATAACACTATTACCGTATATCCTCTTGGGCAGACAGCTGGAGAATATATTGAAAACACAGACTATATTATTGATCGTGTCAATAATACCATTGCAAGAACTGTCAATAGCGCTATCCCAAGCGGCAATAGTGTTACTGTTAAATACCGTCATTGTTTGAAAGTGAGATATTATTATCACCCTAATAAGCGTAACTACAGTGACTCTGTAGTGTCTGCAGACTTCTTCTGGAAGTGGCCACGTCCAGAGAACCAGTGGGTTCGTATGCAATTAGATGAATTAGTTCCTAAGTTTATTTATGTTGACAATGATAACATAGATCCTTGGAGACCAATACACGACTATGGTAAACCTTTGTACGAAGATGCTACTCCTTATTGGCTTAAACAAGATAATACTAAACTGTATCAAGTTCCAGAGGTCAAGGGATTAGTATATTCTGCTTATTCAGATAGGGTTCCAGTAGCGTCAATAACTCCAAGTGCTATACCGATTAGTGGTGAAACTGATAACGTCAAGAAGACAGATGGTTCTACAGTAGTATTGCCAGTGGGTTCTCAAAATCTCACTATCGATTTAGGAGCTGTATACTATGCCAATAATATAACCATAGATCATGGTATATTAGTAAATAACGCAAAGGTTGAGATCTCTGAGGATAATGTGGCATGGGTAGAAGTATTCAATGGACTTCTGGCTGTTGGTCCAAGTTATCAAATAACATTCCAGAAGACCTATAATAGTGACTACGAAGGGCCGAAAAGAGTTAGATATATACGTAGTACTCTTGACAATACAACTAACCAGTGGAAACAGATCAAAGTAATGGGAGACTGGAAAGTTGGAAGCTATACGTTTGCATCAAATACAATATGGGATTCAGAAAGTAAACGTGAAACTTTCGTAACTCTAGGTGGCACTACAGCTAAACGTTTTGACGATCCTTCAATCACTAATATAGATCCACTCAATCCAACTACAAGACCATCAGAAAGAGTAAGATACAGATTATATTACTCAGGTACAGATGGTAGTCACGATCTCCGTGGAGAAGTTTCGGTGTACAATGCTTATGAAAATACATTGTATAAAGGCGTAGGTTATAGGAATGTAACAACCCATCTGCCTTATGCCGTATTAGACACAACTGGTTACGACTATGTGTATGACTATATGGCCAACATCTTATGGAGAACTGCCGATTCTACAATTGCTGATGGCGAAGAAGTACGCATTGTTTATAAGTTCGTTCAAGAGGATCTTTCAAGTTTACCACTTTGTATAGCTCACAGGAATCCCAATACTGGTATTGCCGATATGGATGCATCTGTTGCAGAAAGCGATGTAACTGGTGCTTGGATTCAATGGACATTTACTAACGATTATCGTTGCGATTGGTATATAGGTTGGATTGCTGACATTGGATTAGGTAATGTAAATATCTATTTGGATAACAACCTTACCCATTCTATCTCACAAATGTCTACTAAGGTAGAGCGCTTCTCACAGATCTCTCAAGATCTATTACCAGGAGAACATACTATCAAGCTTGTACAACAGCAAGGTCGTGTAAACTTCGACGTCATTAAGCTTGAAGACTTGCAGTTATTACAGATGAATAGTCAAATTGTTGCGTCTCCTTCATTGAATCCAGTAGAGTTATTTACTTGGTACACTGCTAAGATTTCACCATATAAGGCTCGCAAATATCTTGGTCGTGGTACACAGGTCCTATCTGGAGCTTATGATTCACTCCGAGTAGATAAGGATTTAGGTATTCCGAACAACCAAGTTCCTGTCAGGTATAGATTAAGATTTCAAACTACACTTGAAGGACGAGCAGACGCTGTTGATGGTGAAGGTGGTACAGGTGGAGAGATTGGAGATAGGAAATGGAGATTTGAGCAAGGTGCTGCTATGGTTACTAACGTTACTATGGAGAAGGGTGTTAACCCAACTTATTGGCGCATGGCTCCTGCTGCTGACAAGTATACTGGTTTTGCAATTGAATCTTGGGATTCACAAGAGCCTAAACACACTGGTATACAGACTAGCCATATAGCTAATGGAGCTATAACAGCTGATAAGATTAAGGCATTCTCCATCATAGATGAACACATAGCTAGTAACGCCAAGATTCAGGAATCTAAGTTATCATTGAATTATGCAACCCATCCACACGAAGACTTGGCTGCCTTGGATAAGATAATGTTATCTGATGGAGGTATATTAGTAGACGGTAAAGTTAAGCAGCAAGGTCAATATGAAATAGTTCATCGTAGACCTCTGTATGGGATAGCTGGTGACTTACAGTTCCAGACAGATAGTACAACATGGGAAACCATGGTTTTTGCGTATGGACCATTTGGGTACGCATTGCCATCTGTGCAAACCAGTGCTAATAGATACTATAGGCTATATGCTATTTATAGCGATGATATAACCAACACTGACGCTAGCGCGACCATAGCTCCTAGAGTGAGGGTAGAGCTTGCGAGCGATACTATATTAGTATACGAGTGGAAAATGCCGCACACCTATGGTGCTGTGAACGATCAGAGAGATGCATATAGTTCTTACTTCCAAGTGTCTGGCCTTACTAGCGGGGATCATTGTAATGTTAAAGTAAGAATACAAAATGATGCTTGTAACTATGCTGCTGGTGGAAAATCAGTTGGTATTAAATATTTAGAGTTAATAGCTTACGATGTATTCTAGGAGGAATAACCTATGGCTGTATATAGAGATATAGATTATAACACAAGGATTAATGGGGGTCTGACCGTGAGTCAGGCTTCCACCTTTGCAAGTAACTTAACTGTATCTGGCACGTTAGCGGCTGGTAACGTCTCCGACATTGTATCAGCTATTAACGATAAGTTTGCATCTGCCGGTGGAACAGTAAGCGGTAACGTTACTATCAGCGGTGACCTTACTGTTAGTGGTACTATCACTGGAGTTGATTTAAGTCAATACTACACTAAGACGAATCTTCAAACTAATGGTCAAGCCTCTGTCCACTGGAATAATATTACTGACAAACCAACGTATGATAACTACGTCAAGTGGATTCTCAAACAAAACACAGAAGAAACTGGTGCTGATGTTATTACCGGAACGATAGTTGATTTTAAAAATGGTTCTAATATTAGCATTACAAGAACCGGAACAGCTATGACTATTGCCAATACTTATACACATCCATCTTCTCACGCAGCTACTATGATTACTGAAGATACTACTCATAGATTTGTTGCAGACACGGAGAAGGTTACATGGAATGCGAAAGCAGATGCGCACACCCACCCTTATGATAATTATCAAAACTGGATATTAAAGCAAAACACAGAAGGCACTGGACAGAATGTTACTACTGGATCAATAGTTGATTTTAAGAATGGTTCCAATATCAGTATAACACGATCTGCTAGTGCAATAACTATAGCTAATACTTACAGTTATACTCATCCAGCTAACCATTCGCCAAGTATTATTACGCAAGATGCTAGTAATAGATTTGTAACGGATACCTTGATAAGTACTTGGAATGCAAAGTCTGATGCACATACACATCCATATACTCCAGATACCCACCCAACCGTTATTGCTAATGTTTCGCTTGGTCATATCAAAACTGGTGGAGATATAACTATAGACGCTACTGGTATTGTGACTGTAGTAGATGATAGTCATAACCATATTATTAGTAACGTAGATGGGCTCCAAACTGCATTAGATAGTAAAGCACCTACACATACCCACCCATACGATAACTATCAAAGTTGGCTATTGAAGGCAAATACTGATACTGGAGTGAGTATTACATCTGGAGCTATCGTAGATATTAAGAGTAGCGGAGCGACTACCATATCCAGATCTAGTAGTACGATAACCATATCTTCTACTAATACTACATATACTGCTAGCAATGGATTACAATTATTAACAACCGAGTTTAGTGTTAAACTTGGAACTAGTCCTGGTCTTACTGCCGATGCTAATGGTTTAGTCAACTCGGATAAGGGTTCTAGTCAGTATATCTTTAAAAATGTTACCGTAGGAGGAACTACTTCTTCTGCAAATATTAATGATGATACATTAACTTTCGCAGCTAGTGGTGATATTCAAGCATCTATATCAGGCAAGACAGTGACCTACACCCACAATGATTCAGACCATAATACATTTCCTACCCTATCTAGTAGTAATGTCTTTACTGCAAACAGTGAATCAATCAAGATCAAGCCTACCACAGACACTTATACTGCACGTAATAGTATAGCGGTTGTTATTGGAGATGTATTCAGTAACATTGGGTACAATCCGATTGACGCAATGACTGAAGAAGTATGGTCAGCATCCGGGAAAACAGGGACACAATATACTAGAGGTATAGATTATGATATAGATTATTATGCTGGTAAGATTAAGAGACATACTGATAGCTCTATATCAAATGGAGCTACTGTATATGTAAGTTTTTATCAAACAGTTATTCTATTAAGAATCAATAAGAATGACGATTCATACACTTATTTCAGTATTGATAATCGTGGGAACATGTATGGGAAGTCAATGTCAGTACTTCTCTCATCTTCACAGAATAGTCAAGAAAGTGATGTTCAGGGTGATTTCACAGTTCAAGGTAACATGATAGTTAATGGTAATACTACATTAGGTGACGATGCTACTACAGATAACATTATAGTTAAAGGTAGTTTTAATATATGGGATAATACATCTGCTAAATTTACCGTAGACACTACTGGCACAGTTACTGCTGGTATAATTCCTTGGGCTAGACTTAGTAGTATTCCTTCTGCTAGTACTACTGCATCTGGTATAGTTCAATTAAGTAGTGCAATTGATAGTGATTCTACAACATTGGCTGCAACAGCTGTTGCTGTTAAGTCAGCTTATGATTTAGCTAATGGTAAATGGACATACAGTGCAACAACTATTCAAGGTATTAAAGTTAACGCAGCTACCAATGCTGATACAGTAAATAGTCTGACTGTATTAACTGCTGTGCCTACTGGTGCTGTGTTCACTGATACTGTATACACACACCCAGCAAATCACCCAGCAAGCATTATTACAGAGGATGCTACTCATAGATTCTTTACAGATACAGAACGTACGAAGCTGTCTGGTATTGCTACTAGTGCAAATAATTATACTCACCCAACAAATGATGGTAATTTACATGTCCCAGCAACTAGTACGACCAATAATCTAAAGGTTTTAAAAGCAGGTTCAACTGCTGGTGTTATGGCATGGGGGAATGTTGATTGGGGAGAGCTAACTAGCAAGCCCAGCTCATTTACTCCATCTACTCACTATCATAGCAATCTACAGAATATAGATGACAGAGATAGAAAACCAGTTAATACCTCCAAAGGGTACTTAGAATTAGTTTTTACTTCTCTAGGCGGTATGACAGGCACTGAGAACCAAGATTATCAAGACATGTTGGTGCTTAATAGCTATATAGATGCATCAGGAGGCAATGTTAACGCTCTAATATTTGATAAGTCTGAAATGAAAATTAGACATTACCAGGCAGCGCAAGCAGATACCACTTGGGGAACTCCGAAACAGTTAGCATATATCTCTAGCACAATAACTGATGGAGAACAAAATTCTTCTCCATCATGTGATGCTGTATATGATGGACTGGCCACCAAGGTGGCTGCAAACACTGCTATTACAGGCGCAACCAAGTGTAAGATTACTTATGATTCTAAAGGCTTAGTAACTGCTGGTGCGGACCTAACTGCTTCTGATCTACCGACTAATCACAATAATTATATTCCTGTAGCTCAGACTACATGGTATAGCCATACTCCTAGTGCATGGAACGACGCTTCTATAGTGTCTAGAGGGGGCGCAGAGGATGGCTGGATATTCTGTGATGGCGTAAATGGTCAGTATGGAATATATCACAGACAGATTGATAGTAACTTAGTCGTTGCTGGAAACGAAACATTACTTTCTAATTCAATCGCTTTCATTGGTGGTAACTCGCTAGCTTCTTATATAAATCTATCTGGTGGTCATGGTTACTTCAAAGGTAACCTTAAAGTTGGTGGAACTATTGACACAGGACAAGGCGCTACAGAATTATATTTAATGGACCAGAACGTTAAGACAACTAGCTCCCCAACCTTTGCTGGTCAAACACTAACCGGGCCACTAACATTAGCTTCAACTACACCTGTAATTCATTTTAATGGTTCCTCTGATACTGGCATTGACATGTCTATAAAGGCTACTCCAGAAGGATTGGATTTTTATGAACCAGAAGATAATGACAGAATTCATTTCAGAATTTATGATGACGCTGGTGTTGATGCGCCATACGGATACCAAGTTAATGCAACTGTTGTTATCGACGCTTCAAGGAACTTAGTGAATATAGAAACGATTAACACTGGTCAAGGTGCAACAGAAGTATACTTGATGGACCAGAATGTTAAGACAACTGACGGTGTAACATTTAATGCTGTGACTTCTACCACATCTGTAACTGCTTCATCAGCAGCCATTACTAATGGAGTATCGGCTGCTAGCGTAACAGCAACTGGCACAGTAACTGCAACAGTTCATAAGGCTGGTAACTGGGATATTAAACAGGATGCAACTACTCAGTCACTTAAGTTTGTATTCGTAACATAGGAGGATTCATATGTCTGAATTCATAGCTGGGGAACTTACTAAAGATGGCGACCTTCGCATATCTGGGGATATAAACACACGACTGCCCGTTATAACAGACGGGCTAGTTGCACACTATCCTATGGATGAAACCCTCAACAAAATTAGATCGCTGGCTGGGATTAAAGTGTTGGGCCATTATCAGAGCACACACTATTGGTATAATTGGCTTATATCACAAGGAGCAACTATCACTAATTCTACTGACTTAACAACTGTTGATGTCGCGACAGCACTTCAGTATGATTTGATAATCTGTGACTATTATGTCTGGGGTTTCTCTAGTAATATAATGGACAAGTTAAAACAGTTCGTTGATGCTGGTGTTTCTGTGATAGCCCAGGGTAATGATACAAGGACTAATGTGTTTGTTAAAACATATACTGCAACAGCCCATGCTACCCATGATATATTGATAGAACCCAATATTCCAATATATACAGACAGTCTAATGTATCCATCTGCTGGTATCGCTGATCTATATGGTGGGATCGATCAATTACAGAATGGGGCTATTCCATTTTATCGTAGATCTGATACTAATCAAATAACCGGCTATATCTATGAGTCATTTAGTGGAGCAGTGTTGTTCTTCGACCAAGAGGGCGATTCCAATGTACTCTCATTTCATAAGGAAGCTATATTATATACACTCGGCAAGAGTAAGGGTAATATAACTAACTCCAATACTACTCTAACATATGATGGTATAGCAGTAGAAGAGGCTACTATAAATCAAATTGTAATTTCTAATATGGAGTCTTACGCCATTGGATACACTGGCAATGTTTGTGGTTTTGGCAATAATTGGAGTGAACGTTTTGGGATAGGTAACTATAAGGTAGAAATTGTCCCTGTATATGATTCTCCAGTCCCAGGCTTAACAAAAGCGCAAGGAATCGAGACCTATGGTGGTGGCTGGGGTGGCTGGGTTGCTGGCAACATAGGAAACACTTCAGGAAGTATATCTTATTCTATATGGATTAAACTTCACTACGGACAAATAGAATGGGGGGATCTCAATAACCCATCTTACAAGATAACTATGAATTCATCAAACACTCCATTAGGCAAATGGGTATATATAACGAAAGCGTCAACTGGTACTAGTGGTGGTAGACACTTGTACGCTAGTGGAGTAACAAAGGCTGATATTATGGCTGTCCAGATAGAAAACAAGGCTTTCTCAACTTCTTATGTTAATGGAAGTAGAGGAGATGGGACATTCGGTATTTCGACTCAACTATCCAGTAATTCTACGATAGCCTTTGATTACTATTTAGAAGGAGATGGCATTAGTGAAACCGTAATATCTAATGCGCAATATAACAGTAAATGGTGGGGCATATATTTGAATAGTAATGGTCAATTTTACATGCATGAAGGTAGTGGAGGTTTATCGGTAACATCGTCTCCAGCTTATATTCCACAAAAGAATAAGTGGATTAACATAGCAATTAGCTGGGACAATACTACTCAATTTTTCTATGCAGATGGAGTTCTGCTTGGAACTCTTGCTACAGTAGGTTCCGCTAACAGTTCGAATGTCCCTATTATATATTTAGGATGGGGTTGGAACAGAAGTAACGCGATATTTAAAAATCTATCAATCTATAATAGAGCACTATCTGAATCAGAAGCAAAAGAACTTGTCAATCCTTCTTTCCAATTTACTCCTACTGGTAACCTGATTGCATCTCAAGTAGTTACTGAACCTAATGAGATCCCTAGTGATGCTAAATACTTCTCACTTGGTTGCGATAGTAAAGATAAGTATAAGTTAATAAGTCCGTCTACTGAAGCTAATACGGTGTATGAGGATGGATCAGTATGGGTTGGAAACGCGACAACCAATATTTATGCTTCTCCTCAAAGTGAGTTAACTAATATTAATGTTGTTGACGCTAACGGAACATTATCCTGGGCCGAGTATACTACTAGATATAACAGGAGTAAGATAGCTAAGGTAACGAAGATAGCTGGAACTCCTTCTACTCATGCTTCATTTAGAGACTGCAGAACCTGTCTAGCTAATACTTACTATACATTAAGTTTTAAAATTAAAATGCTTAGTGGCGGGACAGTTTCTGAAAGAATACGTGCTCATTTTGGTGGTGGAACTGGCGGTTCATTAGTATATCAAGTATTATCTGATGGTTGGTATTTATGCTATACTGTAGGACAAATTGTTGGTACAACTTTATGTGCTGGGGTTGGCTTTATTGGTGATGGAGCATTAGAGTGTTTGGTGACAGAAATGCAACTAGAACAACGTTCATTTCCTACTCCATTTGCCAACGGGACTAGAAGTGCTGGAAGTATTAAGTGGCCATTGACCTTATCTGATAATGCAACATTTCTATTTTGGAGGAAAAGCCTTCAGCCAAATAGTGCATATGATGCAACTCAAACCACCTACCCAAATATGTTTGAGATAGGCAACTACTATTCAAATGCTTCTTTCACCTTATGGAATTTTGGACCATCTAATTCTGGTACTAATATTTGTGCATATGTAAAGAACAACGTAGACAGTGGTTGGACTTATGGCGGTGGTGCAATGACACCATATACAGGTGAGGCTGATCGCATGAAATGGCACATGCATGCTATTGTTCTTAGCGGATCTAGTGGAACTATAAATTCCTTCCATGTTTTCAAAGATGAAACCAAAAGCAATGTTATAACTATCAATGGTGGGATAACATCATGGAATGGTAGCTTTTTTGGTATGGGCTCTTTTGGCGGAATGTATCCAAACTCATATTATAAAGATCTAATTTATGTTCCTAGAGCGTTAACGGATGATGAGATAAAAGCTATTTACCAAACTAAAATGGATGAGAAGTCTAAACTGCAAGTTCAAGGTTCTATTATGACAGGGCAGGTGATCACTTAATGGGAGATCAGCTCAGAGGCGGTTGCACTATCGGAGGGTATTTAGCTCTCCATTCAGGTTTAACTAGTGCTTCATTAGCTGGTGACTTCAGTATAGGTGGAGTACTTAATGTATCTAAGGATATTAAAACATTAAGTTTAACATCTACTAATTCGTACTTCTTAGCTGACGCTCCAGCTATACAAGAAGCTGGAATTAGGTTACAAGCTGCTGGTGTTGATAAATGGAAAATATACAATCCAGCTAGTTCTGATGACTTAAGGTTCTATAGCACAGTTGATAGAGTGACTATCACAACTGCTGGCAATATAACTGCAGTAGGGTTCACTGGCCCGCTAACAGGCAATGCATCAACAGCCACTAAGTTAGCATCTACTGTAACTATCAACGGTACTAACTTTGATGGTTCTGCCAACATAACCATTACTGCTAATACAACTAACACATTAACTCGTGGTAGTTATCTAACTGGTAATAACTTTAATGGAAGTGCGGCAACTACCTGGGCAGTTGATGCAACATCTGCTAATACGGTTAGCAAGGTAGTAGTTCGAGATGGTAATGGTGACTTTGCCGGAAGATATATCACGGCTACACAGTTTAAATGTAGCGCAACTTCTGGCAAACCATTAGACATAAACTCTGGTTGTGCTACTACTGTAGTCGATTACTTGAATGCAGATCTACTTGATGGCTATCATGCATCAGATATATTTAATTGTAGTATTAATGCTGGCGGGTATGGAGTAATATCTGGATGCGAGGTTACTGCTGGGTTAACTAGTAAAACAGTTACTGTAGCAAATGGTAAATTATATATCAAGAATTATGGGTATAAGAACTTCACACAAGAGACAACTCCAGAGAGTCCATTTACTGCTGGATATATACATTATGTATTTATCTCTGGACATTATGAGGCAGGTATCTATACAATTGGTGGACTTGCGGTCATAAGCGATCCTAGTGAAGACGCGTTAATCTTAAATAAGTGGTCTCCTGTAGCTAGTCAGGGTGCTATATTGCTAGCTAAAGTTACAATCCCTGCTGGTGTATCGGTAATATTAGATGCATATATTAAAGAAGCTCGTGAGTTTGTTCCTATAATCACTGATAATGTTAATAAGAAAGTAATCATATTCAAGTCTGATAAGTCTAATGCTACCATCGCATCAACATCTCATAATCCATTTAATAGAATGGAGATCTATAAAGACGGGGATAAAACTAAGATCGTAATGAACGACGTACCTGCTGCTAACGGAAGCACTAAGAGTATGACTATAGACACTGATAAGATTAGCTTTTATGATTCAACTGAAACACTTACTATTCAGGATATAACTTATAGTAAGGTTGAGACTTGGGATGAAGCAGGAACTAAGAAACACACACACTATTATGATGCCGCATTTGCAGTTGGACACACTCCTGATGGGGCAAGAGTTGCCTTTACGTTAGCATCTGGTCACTCACTCAATTCAAGTAGTGTTAGAGTATATAAGAATGGACTAAGACAAAAATTAACTACTGATTATACTGTGAGTAGTGCGACGATAACATTTGTTGCCGCACCAATTGCTACAGACACTATTGCATTAGACTACGACTTAGGTTAGGTGGTGTATAAATGACTACAATAGCTTCTAGTGATATACGCAGTAAACAAGTCAAGACTGCTAATATTGATGACGGTGCAGTAACCACAGCAAAAATTGCTAATGGTAATATCACTAGTGATAAGTTAGATACCAATATAAGCATAACTGGAACACTTGGAGTTACTAGTGGGGTCTCACTAACTTCTTATCTTGACTTCAGTTACATTGATAATGGGTATGTTGGAAGGATAGCAACAGTTCCTAATTCTGGTACTGGGACCGTTTCATTTGCATCACAGCATAGTACTAACGTCTCATTCGCGAATACACAGGGTAATACTGAGCAGCGTTTAGTGATTGGAGACTCAGATGCTACTAGCGATTCTATGATTATGTTACTGGAAGTTTGCGCAGACACTTCCATAGCTACGCCAGTATGGGTGAGGAGATTATCTGTTTCCGGTAAGGGAGATTTATTCGTAGCTGGAACAGTTAACTCAGCTACTATAAGTACTGATACTATATTAAGTTCTACGCAGAAGACTTCACTCACTACAACTACTGCTGATTGCACAATCCATAAGCACGATCATGGGGCTATGTCTGGTCTTAATGATGATGATCACACCCATTATTATAACCAAACTCGTGGTGATGCTAGGTATGCTACTATTACTAGTCTTAGTGGTTATGCAGCTGCAACTCATGCATCTGCTCATTTACCTGGTGGTTCTGATGCTTTAACTACAGCGGCAGCTAATCAGATTACAGTTACTACAGCAGCTGTAGGTACTGCTACATCATTTGCTAGATCAGATCATGTTCATAGTGTATCTACAGGAACACCTAGTGATATTTTAGTACAGACTGCTGCAGAAGGTACGGCTACATCACTTGCTAGAAGTGACCATAAACATAATGTCTCTACAGCAGCAGCTGGTAGCATATCTCCTGATGATGCTGCGGCAGTCGGTACAGCATCATCACTCTCTAGATCTGATCATAAACATGCTATAACTACTGCTGTAGCTGGTGCATCTGCTGTAGGGGATAGTGCAGCTGAAGGCACTGCAACATCATTTGCTAGATCAGACCATAAGCACTCACGTGAAGCATTCACTACTCCAAGTGCTATAGGGAGTGCGAATGCTGCTGGTACTGCAACTACTATAGTTAGATCTGATCACGTGCATGCACATGGCTCTGCATTACTCTGTACTCATAACCATGATTCCTCATACGTACCATTTACAGGTGCTCCGATAATGCCAGGATGGCTTACTATAACAGGTCATGGTACAGTCAGTGGTGGAGCTGGAGACACAGATGTTTCACTTAATATACAGAACGTATCTGGAGCTTCATCTTCAATCATATTCTCATCTGGGATAAACAAAGCAGATGATAAGGGTGTAATTAGATATTATGATAGTGCAGATGTTAATGAAGTAGCTACTACTGGAGAATCTGGTCTTATGCTCATAGCAACTGAGAATGACGCAGCTAGTGATAGAGTTAGGATTCGTGGTGGATGGGTAGAGATTGCTGCTAAGATTGCATCGGGCACATCACCTAAGATCGTTAGCTTCATGAATAACGTTACTGAGAAAGCGAACATAGATCTTAATGGTAAGATTACTTGGTTGAGTGGTAATTCAGATAATGCTAATGCCGCGTATACTCACAAATCTAGTACTGGTGCAGACCACAGTTATATAGACCAGAGCGTTACTACTACATCAAGTCCAACATTTGCAAGTGTTCTTCACAATGGGGACGTAAAAGTTGGTCCATCTGATGGTCGTGGATTAAGGTTTTGGGATAACGATATCTACAAAATATATATGTCGTCATCAGGTAATGCTACATGGGGTGGTAGATTAGATTCTACCTCAGATTATAACATGTACTTAAGAATGGCTTCAGGAACTAATAGAGGCTTTGTATTTCTAAACAATACCACTCCAGTAGCTCAGGTAGATAGTACTGGTAAGATATATTCACAAGGTGGGTATAATGCAAGTAATAAATTTGAGATGATGTATAACCCTACAACTAACAGCTTAGATTTTAATTTCGTTGGATAGGAGGTGCCTAGGTGAGTCTTGTAGCTTGGTATAAATTGAATGGGGATACATTAGATAGTAGTGGCAATAATAGGCATCTGTATCCTTATAATCAGGCTAGTAGTATAGTACAAAGTAGTAGTGGCAAGATTGGACAGTGTTATGAGAGAACAGTTAAGACATCTGAGTACTTAGCAACAACGGAGAATATTGACTTGACTGGTAGCTTCACTATGGCTACATGGGCGTTCGTAACTGTGACTGAAGCTTCTGCAAATGGTTTAGTTACCAACCATAATCACAATACTAACTATGGTGCTGGTATAACAGTTAGACAGATATCATCAACTGATTTTAGAATTTCATGTAATACTGGAAGTGGGACAGGTAGAACATACAATGAGTATTATGGAACTTCTAACATATATAATAAATGGTCTCATCTAGTTATGAGATACGATGATAACATTAAGCAGATAACTTTGTGGGTGGATGGCATCAAAGAACATACAGTTACGTATACTATGAAATGTGCTCCTGACAAGATAGCTTTATTTGCATGGTCGACTGGGTATCTAGACAGCTCTAGTTATAGACCTCTATGTAAACTAGATGATGTTCGGGTATACAACCATGCATTATCAGACAAAGAGATTAAAGAACTAAGTAAAGCACTAGTAGGGCATTGGACATTTGATGATTTTCAAGAGTATACCATTAACTACGCTCAATATACTATCACAGCTTATACTCCCTATTATACCTATAGTAGAGATGGGAATACACATACCTGCTATAGACAATCTGGATCAACGTCACAAACAGTAGCACTACAGTGTAGTACATTCACATCAGCAGTTACTACAGGTACTATATACACCATTAGCGGATATCTGTATTTAAATGATGTGCCTTTCAAAACAACTGTACCTTGTATATCAACATACCATACGAATACTTTAAATAAGATAACTAGAGATGACGGTTACTTTGAGTATACTCAAACATTTAGTACATCAGGATGGATAATACATAGCGACCTATGTAGCGCTCTAATCGGGGATACAATTAAACTTGTCAACTTGCAGATAGAGATTAAAGATCATGCAACTCCTTTCACAGAAGGGACAAGAGACGGTAAGGCATATGATTCTAGTGGATATAATAATCACACAATGCTAGATGCTAACTGTCCTCAATGGATACCCGATAGCAAGATAGGTAGCGGATGTTATAAGTTCAATGGAACTAATAACTACATGGGCATAGAAAACTTCGTACCTGGCACTACGTCACTAACAATATCGTCTTGGTTCAATAAGATAGGTGAAGGAAGTAATTACGAATGTGTCTTACACAAAGGCCCCGACAATTCTATAGGAAGTACTGAATACTGGTTGGGTGTCGATCTGAATGATTATTTAACCGCTACTATAGGAGCTGTAACTGGAGTAGGTTGGTCAGCAGGACAAACTCCAGTTACAGCGACTCTAGGTACTTGGTACCACTTAGCAGCAAGTTGGGATGGTGCAGTTGTTAAAGTTTATATAAATGGTGAGTATATTAAGCAATATTCTTTAACATCATACAGCGGTTCAGTAGCACCGATGAGATTCGGGTCTTCTTCAAATGGCATGAATTATCAGTTCAACGGCATTGTTGATGATGTCCGTATATATGCTACTGCTCTCTCAGCAGATGATATCAAAGAGCTTTATCAACAACGTGCTAGCCTAGATGATAAGGGGAATCTATTTGTTCGGAAGATACATGAATTAGAAAACATAGCTCAAGAAACAAATAACGCAATTATCAATCGTTTATTTACTAATGGATTATCTTCATATACACAATCCAATTGTCAAGTTAGTCTGACTACAAGAGGTTATAGAATATATAGACCACCTAATTTAATCTATCCAGATTGTGGTAATACCGTATGGGGTGGATTAAAGGTAAACTTGTTTAATATAGATCCTAATATACTACAGAAAGGCTGCAAATATAGAATATCATTCATAATAGAAGGGCAAAGTTCTAATGGTATTGGCGCAATGTATTTTTCTAATCAAATGGGTTGGGGTGGTGGCGGACTAACTAGTGTATCTGCATCTAAATACAGTACTCTGCCATCAAACTTCCAAGGCAGGAAAGAGATATATGCTACTTTTAATATAACTGATGACATCTGGAAGGTATGCACTACCACCTATAGTGTTTTTGTAGCTGGAACGTCTTATAACTGCTATAGGGATTTGTGCTGGGGATTCCAGTATACTAGCACTGGAAGTTTGGGCACAGATCTATATGTTACTAACTTTAAGATACAGGATATCACAGATGGTGAGCCTATTAATTTAAAAGAAACAGGAACAATGAATATGCTTGATATCAGTGAGGTTGGCATTATAGATGGCCTAGTCGGATGGTGGCCTTTAAATGGGGATGCTAAGGATAGGTCAGGTAATCTAAATCATGGGACAGAAAATAACATAACATATACATCTGGCCCGGAAGGGCAATGCTCTATATTTAATGGTGCCAATGGATGGATAAACACAGGGTATAAACCACAATTTGATACAATATCATTTTGTGTATGGATTAACCTGGATGACGCATTAAGTGGATCATTTCATATTTGCACGATTGGAGACAATGATTTTAATCCACAAATACTGATGGATATAAAAAAGTTACGCTTTTACTGTGATGGAGCATCACTCGATGGCAATACTGTTTTAACAGTGGGACAGTGGTATTATGTTTGTTTTGTTATTAAGAATATCAATGCTACACAATTGAATTGTGCAATGTATATTAATGGACAGCTCGACAAGCAACAGGATTTAACAGTCAAGATTAATGATAGAATATATCCTAACCCATTAGCCATTGGACAAGACTGGGATGGAAGCACGCCGACTGATTTCTTTAAAGGTAAGATGTATGATTTTAGATTATATAATAGAGAGCTGATACCAGAAGAAATCAACACGATGTATGAGTTAACTAGTGGGTCAACTAACCGAATGAAATTTACTAGTGATGGTAGGGTTTTAATCAAGGGTCAAATTAGTGAGGTGATATAGTGGCCAATCTTGGATATACCGTAATGTTTGGTGACTTAAACTTAAATAACAATGATGTAAAGTTAGGCGGTACTTACAATGGTGTTACTATAGGGACAGGGGGAATCAGCGGGACTACTAAGCTTGGTAATGTTACTCTAACTGCTAGTAGTGCTTATACACTCACAGTGAGTGGCAACTATACCATTGGTCATAGCACTCATGCTCAGAATACAGACACTGGAACTACTAATAGTACTTTTATACTATCAAATAGTGGTACAGCTACAGGCGGCATGCTTATTGGTGGTAGTACAACTAATCCATATATAAGATGGAACAATACTGATTTTAGATGGGAAATATATAGATCATTTACTACTCCTACTTGGGCTGAAGTTAGGGCAGCTTCATTTAAGAAGTCTGATGGCACTGAAGCTTCATATGTAGGTCATAATCATAGTACTGAGACTATAAAACCAGTAAAGATTATAACAACACTCTCAGATATAGATGCTGGGACAATAGAAACTACTACTGGCGCAGAAGGAGTTCAAGGGTTAATTTTATATGGTCATAATCCAAGTGCCGATGCATACCTACGCAAGGTAAAGATATATGATAACTGTTACGTTGCTCAATCGCTTAAGATAGGTGACATGACGAATGCCGTGTCACATAATCTGTACGTTGATGGTACTGCATATATAAGTGAACCATTAACCATGGCTGACTACATATCCTTGCCAGCCACATTCACAGGTGCAGGACAGCTTCAGAGTACTGTTACTGTAAAGATAGCTAATGGAAGTTCAGCACAAGCCCTATACGTTAAGGAATTGTGTGTTACAGATGCTTGGGCTGATGGGGATACTAATAAACAGACTAATGGTATTTTTTCCAGAGGAAACATAAAAACTAAAGGGTCTATAAATGCAGATCTTGATATCAAGACGATAAGTGTAACAGCTACTAATTCATATTTTTTAGCTGACGCACCAGCAGCTAATGAATCAGGAATTAAATTTCAATCAGCTAGTGTAGATCAATGGAAAATATACAATCCTCCTAGTTCTACTGATTTAAAGTTTTACTCTACAGCAGATAAAGTTACAATCACTAGTGCGGGTAATATTACAACTGTAGGAACAATAACAGCTACATCTTTCTTAGGAATAACAGCAGCGAATTTACCTGCACACACCCACACTTCAGCAGCCACTGGTGGCGACTATGTTTGGGCAGACATTACAGCCTTAGGCGGAACTTCCCAAGCTCTAGGAACAGCGTCTAATGGTTCTGGCAGTGCTGTTGCATTGGCTAATCATGTACATCCAACGACAGGATTAATGCTAACTACTCATGCAGCCAATTCAATAACTGGATTCGGTGCATCAGCAGCCGCGTTAGGAACTTCGGCTGCTGGCACAGCTACAACAATTTCTCGTTCTGATCACGTACATGCACATGGAACGACCCAGTTGTGTACCCATAACCATGATTCCTCATATTATACTAAAACTGAAATCAATACAGTACGGAATGAATTTCTTGATAATTATATATATATAGGATTAGCTGTCACTCCAAGTCTTAGCTCACTTACAGTAGATATAGCTGCAGGGACAGCTTATGTAGCTGGCGTTCGTTACGCCATTTTACTAACAAATAGAATACTTACTGCTAGTACCACACAATACATTTATGTAAACTCATCAGGAGCGGTTGTTAACTCAACGACAGCACCTACAGGCGACTATGCTGATCTCGCTACTGTAACTGTTCCAGCATCTGGTGTAATTCCAGCAGGCAATATAACTGATACTAGAGACATCATAACAGTAGATAGAGGGAAATGGACATATGACATTTATAATGATACTGGTTCATGGGCTCAGACTTTAATCTCAAGAGGTCCTGGTAACGGACTATTTATTAAGAATAAAGGTTCATCGAGTGCATTAACAATTCATGATTTAGACACGTCTTTAGATATGTTTACAATAGATGGATCAGGAAATGTTAAGCTTAAGAATGGAGCAGGTTTTTATATCTACTCAGATGCAGAAACAACTCAAAAACTCTTTGTTGATGGAACTACTGGTAATACAACTATAGCTGGTTCAATGACTTTAAGCGGTAGTTTTAATCTGAAATATGGTTCTTATTCAAGACCTTTAATAACAGCTTATGGTTCAGATTCAAATGGCTTAGGTGCTTATATTGACTCAGGAGCAGCCTTAATTATTGGTTCTGGTGAATCTGCTTCAACTATTTGTTCTAACTTACCTTATTCTACGGAGGAATTATGGCTTACTTCTGATTACGTAATTAGATTTATGTCTAATATCCAAACTGGGTATGCAGCAAGAAAAGAAATGGTATATGATTCAAGTGGTAACCTATCTTTACCTGGAATACTTACTGCTACAGGTGGTGTTTCTGGTATTACAGCAGCCAACCTTCCTGCACACACTCATACTTCAGCAGCCACTGGTGGTGATTATGCTTGGGCTGATATTACAGGCTTTGGTACCTCAGCCACAGCACTTGGTACCTCAGTACCTGGCACAGCTACAACAGTTTCTCGCTCAGACCATGTTCATGTGATGCCTACATTAGATGCTCTTTCAAATACAACAATCACTTCAAACTCTACAGGAGAGATATTAAAATGGAGTGGTACAGCGTGGATTAACAATACTCTTAGTGAGGCTGGCATTGCTCCAACAATACATGGCCTCATTAACATGACTAATCACCCTGTAGCAGGTTTGACAGCAGGCCACGTTATTCGTGCTACAGCAGCGACAACATACGCATTCGGAGCTATCCAATCGTCCGATTTACCATCCTCAGGAGTCGCAGCTTCTACATACAGGTCTGTTACTGTTGATGAAAAAGGAAGGGTTACTGCAGGAACAAATCCTACTACACTATCAGGATATGGCATCACAGATGCAGCACCATTGTCTCATGTTTCTGATACGGGAGCTAGCCATAGTTATATAGACCAAAGTGTTACTACTACGGGAACTCCTACATTTTCTAGACTAACGCTAAATATAGCATCGGGAACTGCTCCGCTTACAATCACATCTACAACTATGTGTACTAATTTAAATGCGGATATGGTTGACGGGTTACATATAGCTACAGGGACAAATAACGTAGCTAACCAGATTGTGAGAACTGACGCTAATGGTTATATAAATGCTGGATGGATAAATATTATATCTGGTGATAGAGGGACAACAACTATAACAAGAGTATATGCATCTGATGATGCATTTTTAAGATACTACTCTCTAGCTAACTTTTCGTCTCAGGTATTTGCACAAGGTAATTATAAAGTTAATGACTCTTGGCTGAGGGAAAATGGAGACAACGCTACATTCAAGATATATGGTAATTCAAGACAAATGGTATTTAGAACTGACGGAACTACAGAATATTCTACTGGTGTAGGTGCTTCTGCATTTGTATGGATGTATGGAGGCGATGCTATAGGGGATAAGTTAATGTCATTAGAAAATGATGGAGAAGTTAAAATTAAAAATAAGCTAAGCTTAGTAGCATCTGATTCGTCAACTCAAAAGTTCTCAATAGAATTTAATGAGACAGAAGATAGTCTTGATTTCATTTATACAGCTTAGGAGAGGATAATATGACAGTATTGGGGAGACTTAAGAATGGTAATCTAATGATAACTGGTGAGGTTAATGAGAGATTGCCTGTTATAATTAACGGGTTAGTCGCTCATTATCCCCTAGATGGAACAGTACAGAAGTACATACCTAGCAAAATTAGATACATCAGAGACTGGTTAAATGGAAGTACTTCTAATGCATCTAATCATTGGGTAGAAATACAGGCTATAGACTATGACGGAGTAAATGTAGCATTAAGTAAAGGTGGTACGTCAATTGATGCAACTTGGAATACAGTACTAACAGACGGTGTAACTACTACCTCTCCATACTGGGGTACCACAACAACTCCATTCTGGGTGCAGGTTGATCTTGGTGATCTATTTAATATTGATCTAATTAAAGTATGGCATTATTATAATGATGGTAGAACATACCATAATACTAAGACAGAGGTCTCAGGGGATGGAGTTACTTGGTATACAATATTTGATAGTAGCGTAGAAGGAGAATATCAGGAAACATCACGTGGTAAGACACACTATATGAATAGTTTAGGTATTACAGCAAATCCTGGATGGCATCCTGTAACATGGCAAAACGCTACTGGTGTTACGGTTGGAACAGATAACAGCTTAACTAAAACAGCAGGAACAGGTGCTTGGGATTCAGGGGCTATCTCATCTGAAAAGTTCAGTGGTGACGTTTCATTACAATGGAAAGTTAAATACGTTGACGGAGTCACTGGAGCAGAAATGCTTGGGTTCAATAGTAATCATACTACATTCTCTTATACAGATATAGATTATGCGATAGATACTAATGGTTCTTTTTACGTATTTGAAAATGGTACAAACATTGGAAGCTTTGGAACATGTAATGCCGATACCGATACATTCAAAATTGAGATTAAAAATACAACCGTAAGATATTATAGAAACGATATCTTATTCTATACAAGTTTAGTATTCGCAACATTTCCAGTCTATGTAGACACATCTATGCATTGTTATGGGTTACAGAATTCTATCGCAGATGTTAATGTATGTACTAATATTAATACGACAATTAATAATGACGGCATTTCAATAGAAGAGCCAACTACGAATCTAATTAATAACGGAGACTTTTCTAGTGGATTAACTGGATGGGATCTTTCTGGAGGAAAGGGTAATGCAACAATCTATACAACTACTCTAAATGATGGTAAAACGTGTTTATACCAAGACGTTGGAATTTGGATTCAAACTGATTATAGATATTATACTCTTACTCTTATAGCCAATACAACATACACTATATCATTCTTAATATATAGGGTATCTGGGGTTGTTATTTTTGATCCTAATGGACCTTGGGATACAAATTATAATTTAACTCCAGAGATTGGAAAGTGGGTTAAACATAGTTATACATTTACGACTGGTGCCACTGGTGGAAGTGAGTATTTTTATTTCTATGCTGACGCAAATAGAGCAAAGTACTATCTAACTGATGTACAGTTAGAGCAGAAGCCATACACAACATCATTCACTAAATCTATACGCTACTCAAGCTCATTAGATCTTCCCTCCAATATTCTTAGTTATTCTCAAGGCACAATAGTATTTCGTATGGCTAGTATTATTGGTTGGAAGAATTCTACCATAAATAATGGAACTGCAGAACCATATGTAGATAACTATTTTACATGGGGAGTACCAGGCCAAGCTAATTGCATGTGGGGAAGATTTATTAGAAGTACACAAATATTTTATTTTTATTATGCGTTAGGCAGCGTATCTTATTCATATGCTAGTGATCCTAATTTTAATGACAATAATGAAAATCATTTTGCTATGTCATGGACTAGTGGAGTATTAAAATTATATGTTAACGGAGTCAACGTGAGCTCATCAACAGGACTAACATTTAGTACTCCCACTAATAGTTGTATAGAATTAGGAAGAAGACATGGATATGCTTCAGCCAGTTCTAAATTTAGTAACTTTACTTCTTACAATAGAGCATTAAGTGATGATGAAGTAAGCAAATTATATAAGTCTTCATTTACCATTACTAAGGAAGGAGATCTAAAAGGTATTGTGGTAGAAAAACCTATAATGCCTAATGGCACTTATCATTTCCCGTTAGTATACGATGGTTATAATGTTAATGGCTCGATCCCATCATCATCAACATCTAATGAATATTACTCTGATTACTCAGCATGGGTTGGATCTAGTACAACTAATATAATAACAGATGGAGCTTGTAATATAAGTTATCCTAAGCTTAACAATAATTTTTTATGGAGTACTTGGTTTGACACAAGTCAATTTGGATGTTTCTATGGTAGATGCGCTGCTAAATTTAAAGGAACTACCTCCTCATGGGGTGGTGTTGTTATCTTAGGAGATTGGAGTACTTTAAATGGTTTAGTTGTCGGATCGACTTACACTGGGTCAATGATGGTATATATACCAAGCTCGACATACTCAAGATCTGAGTCTGTATTACAGATTGGGAATGATACTACTGGTTGGTCATTTTCCTCATATGTACAATATGATAAATGGGTTAGATATAGTGTTACTTATACAGTTCCAGCTGGAGCTCCTTGGGTACAATTTAGATGCGTATGTGGTAGTTCTAATATTGATTCAAATGCAGAACTTTATATAACAGATGTCCAGTTAGAACAATTACCCTTCCCTACTCCATTTGCTTTAACAACAAGACCTGCTACGAAATTACAATATAACCTGAACAGCTCTATAGGATTGGATTGGAATGGAGACTGGTCTATCATATATTGGGTAATGCCAGTTGGTACAAGTACAGGAACTTTAACTGGATATAATTTATCAAGTCTAGGATGTAACGGGAACACTGTTGGTGGAGGTTATATATGGTGGGGAAAGACTAGCGGATCAGATGCTATATATTCATCTACCCCATCAACCATAACACCTAGTACTTATTTTAACATCTGGCATATGGTATCGTTAGTAAAGAGTAGCACAAATTTAGTTATTAGAGAATATATTAATGGACAAATCTATATTAGGACAACGTCTTTTGGAACAATACCTTCTAATTATTTTGTCACACAACATGGGTATGATTTAATGCTTGGTGGATGGGATAATATTAATGTATCAAATAGTTACTTTAAAGATTTGTTTGTGGTAAAGCGTGCATTGTCTGATACTGAGTTAAATAATATAACTAACTGCCAGATGAGAGCAAAGAAAAACAACTTACTTATAAGTGAGAAAATTATAGAAAAAGCTTTACTTTAGTAGAATTATAGTGTATAATATAGGTTATTACAATGGGTTAGTTATACCCAGGAGGTGTTTATCATAGCAGAACTTGAAGGTGGTAGTACATCTGGAGGTTATCCTATAGTAACTAAGAAAGATGTACCTATCAAGGTTACAGTATCAACTACGGCACCACAGAATCCTTCAATAAATGATATATGGATAGACATTAGTACTTAAGGAGGTGCAGTGTTGAGTTATTGGGACGGTTTAAAATATGTAAATCCCACAGTAAAGACTCGTGACAGTTCTGGTAATTGGGTTACTACTCAAGGTGGCTATAATACAGAATCAGTTAATTTTACTTATTCAGGTGGAGCTCCCACACAAGCAAGCACTTACACTTTGTCTGGAGCTGGAAATAGTGTATCATTTTCACCGGACGGTCAATACATCGCTGTAGCATATTTCAGCTCCCCATACTTATCTTTATTTAAAGTTAATGATGGTAATGTGATTCAAGTTTCTACTTATACTTTACCAGGTTCTGGGAAAGGTGTATCATTTTCTCCTTGTGGTTTGTATATAGCTGTGACACATAGCCAGACTCCTTATTTCACTCTCGTTAAAAGATCTGGTAATAGCATGTCACTTGCTAGTACATACACAATATCAGATTATTTGTGTACAGGATATGGCGTTTCATTCTCACCGGATGGTCAATATATAATGGTCGGTTATAGTGTATCTCCTTATTTAACAATGCTGAAGAGATCAGGAGATACTGTTTCATTAGCTACTACTTATACTTTGTCAGGAACTTGTGAAACAGTATCTTTTTCACCTGATGGACAATATATAGCTGTAGGTTATGATGGTTCCCCTTATTTAACAATGCTGAAGAGATCAGCTGACACAATTTCATTAGCCAGTTCTTATACTTTACCAGGTTCGGGGAAAGGTGTTTCTTTTTCTCCTGATGGATGGTATATAGCCGTCGCACACTCAATATCTCCATACTTTACACTACTTAAAAGAAGTGCAGATGCAATTTCCTTAGCTAGTACTTATACGATAACTTTTATTGGGACGAGTGTCTCGTTTTCACCTGATGGGCAATATATAGCTGTAGGGCACTACAATTCCCCGTATTTCACCTTACTTAAAAGATATGGAGATACAACTACTTTAGGTAGTACTTTTCTAATATCAGGAATATGTTATGGAACTTCCTTTTCTCCTGATGGAAGATACATAGCTATTGCGTGTGATACATCTAATCAACTTACACTTTTAAGGTTGACAGGGATTGCCACTCCATCTAGCATTAGCATGACTGGGGGTAGCTATCCATTTGAGTTAGTTAAGAAGGTAGCACAACCATGTAACTATGAAACGTTGCTACTGGCTTCTACTTATACAGAGTTGGCTTATGCATATAACACGTCATTTTCACCTGATAGTAACTATATAGGTGTGTCATATTCATCTTCTCCTTATTTTCTACTATTAAAGAGAGAGGGAGACTCTATATCTTTATCCAGTTCCTATACAACGCCTTCTAATGCACATGGATCATCATTTTCCCCAGATGGAAACTATATATCTTTGGGTCATGACACATCTCCTTACTTTACTCTACTTAAAAAGAATGGAGATACTGTCACATTAGCTAGTACTTACATCCTACCAAATATCACATGGGATACATGTTTTTCTCCAGATGGTCAATATATAGCTACAGGACACAGTACCTCTCCTTATTTTACATTGCTGAAAAGAAATAACAACACCATATCCTTAGCGAGTACATATACATTATCAGGTCTAGGAAATAGCGTATCCTTCTCTCCGTGTGGAAATTATATAGCCGTAGCTCATAACACTTCTTCTTATTTCACATTGCTTAAAAGAAGTGGTGATACCGTATCCTTAGCGGGTACTTATACGTTTACTGGAACTAGTAATGCCGTATCTTTCTCTCCGTGTGGAAACTATATAGCAGTAGCTCACAGCACTTCACCCTACTTTACATTACTTAAAAGAAATGGTGATACCGTATCGTTGTCTAATACTTACACGTTGCCAAGCGTTGGCAAAGGAGTATCATTCTCTTCTTGCGGCAACTATATAGCTATAGCTCATTTTAATTCTCCTTATTTTTCTTTACTTAAGAGATCAGGGAATATAGTATCATTAGTGAGTAGTTACGCTTTAGCAAATAGTACGAACTGGATTACTTTCTCTCCTGATGGGGAATACATTGCAATAGCGCATACTAATTCTCCGTATTTCACTTTATTGAAAGCAGGAGGAGTGTTTGATGCTCAACCACCAAGCGTTATAGAATACAAAGGTAAGAGATATTATAGACCTACTTAAGGAGGCTACACTTTGACAATAAAATATTATGATGGAGCCTTTCATAAGGAAGCACCAGTTAAGATAAGAGACATAGCTGGTAATTGGGTTGAGATTGGTAGTAAACTTACAGAAATAGATAGCCAAAATTATGAAATTTCAGGTAATCTACTTAGTAAGATAGATAATAAGATATATAAGACAGGATGGGATAAACCATTATTGGCTACTACTTATACATTAAGTACTGGATATGGCGTATCGTTTTCTCCTGATGGTGTGTATATAGCGGTAGGACATCTTAATTCGCCATATTTCACTTTACTAAGGAAAACTGGTGACAGTGTGACAGTAGCTAGTACTTATTCAACACCCGGTCTTATGGTTAATGATGCAGTATTCTCTCCTTGTGGAAACTATATAGGATTAGCGTATACTAGTTCTCCTTACTTTACTATGCTTAAGAGAACCGGAGATACTGTAGCAGTAGCTGCTACATACTCATTAGGAAATATGTTAAATAGTATATCATTCTCTCCAGATGGTTTGTATATAGCATTAGGACACTTCAGTTCCCCTTACTTCACCATGTTAAAAAGAAATGGAGACTCTGTAGCATTAGCTGGTACTTGTACTTTAGGTAGTAGTAGTAACGGTGTATCTTTCTCCCCAGATGGTCAATATATAGCAGTAACTAATGACAACACTCCTTGTTTTCGTCTTCTCAAAAGAACTGGTGATACGGTATCTTCAGTCACAACTTATTCTGGATTCACTACTGGTTCCGGAGTATCATTTTCACCAGATAATATTTATATAGCTGTAGGACATTATCCTTCTCCTTATTTTTCGCTACTTAAAAGATCAGGAGATACTATATCGTTAGCTAGTAATTATACATTAACAGGTATTGGTAATAGTATGACTGTCTCGCCAGATGGTCAGTATATAGCTACAGCAATTGCTTCTGGAGTTTATATATTTAAAAGGACTGGAGATATCATATCTTTAGCTGGTAGTTATACAACGTCGATAACTGGATATTCAATTGTATTTTCACCTGATAGTCAATATCTTGCAATTGGGCATAGTACTTCGCCTTATTTTGCATTATTAAAAACTAATAGTGTCTTTGTATCGCAACAACCTAGTGCATTGACATTTATGGGTAAAACATATTTACCATTCTTACCTAACTAATAAAGGAGGCAATACACATGGCAGTTGTATTTGGCAATTTAGAATCAAATACAAGACTTAAAGTAATGTCTGTAGCTTATCTCATTAATAGCGATCCAAATGGTTACTCAGTAAACTCAGTACCTGATTATCCAGCACCAGTATTTGGGAAGAATCATGTAATGTACTTCGATCCTGACACTAGCCAATTTACATTTGAACTAGAAGATAGAGAATTAAATGAGAAAGAACTAGCACAAGAACAGACTCAACGTATTGCGGATTTAGAGATTGCATTAGCTGAAATGATGGGAGTGTAATAAATGTTAAGCTATAAACTGAATATATTCACAAACGCAGTAATCACTAGGGTAGACTCTGGTGAGGGTACTGTTGAGGAAATTGTTGCGACATATACAAAGTTAACTGTAGAAGAACAACAAGAAGTAATCACTAACGTGTATCTTAAGAGACCAGATTTGGAGATGGTGTAATTGAACAATATTAAATTTTGTGCACTGCCTTCACCTCCAGATATAGCGCTTTCGTTGTGTTGTACTAATGTCTAAGTACAAGACTGCAAAATATAAAACCTTTAAGTATGGTAGGTATTTAACTGTCAAGCCTGCATTGGGTAAAGTAGTTATGTATCGTATGAGCGCCAAACAAAGTGCTATGATAATTATACAAGAAACATCTATTGATGGAAATGTAAGTAGAATTAGACTTAAGAGTAACGATGGACTATGGGTAGAAACCAATACAATTGAAATTGATAAGAATCCAACACATATAAGAATAAGAGCTATCGGATCTGAACAATCTCCATGGGTAGTATCAACCAAAATTATTCTTGAGGAAGGAGATATATAATGAAAGATTATCTTAATGGCTATCTTAGTGTTCTTCCGTCAAACCAACGTAAGAGAATAATTGATTTGATACTATCGAATGAAAATATTATATTAGGAATGACTGAAGAAGATTATGAAAAACTAGCTGTAAAGTTGTCTGCCGATAGATCGTTATTAACTACTTTTAATTTCCTTGCAGCAGACAAAGATATAATTAGTTCAGACCAATTTAATACTTTTCATAGCCAAGTTTATGGAGATATGAGTCTTCTATTGGGAGAGTCTGACTTAATAGAAGAAGCAATAGTTAATTACGAATATCTACATACATCAGAATTAAATTACTTGCAGCGTGAAATCAACGCGTTGAAAGAAAGAATCGAGAACTTGAAGTTAGCTTCTAATGATAAGAGCAGAGTTACTACGTACACAGAAAACTTTAGCAAAAGCTCAAACATGGAGAGTAGTCCAGACTACTCTTATATGTATAAAGACAGAGACGGAACAACTTTAAGATTCGCTGAAATATTATCAATAAATACTAAAAATATTTTATCTTCAGCAACATTGAGTTCTATAGATAGATTACGAGATAATGCTAATTTAGTAGCTTCCATAAGCATAGATGATTATAGAGGGCAACCCGTCTCTCAAATACTATATCCAATATCTAATGCCATAGATAACTCATTCATTAGTTTCTGGGGAGAAGTTGTATTGTCAGACCAAGCGATCAACATTAACATGGATGACGGTGCAACTACTATACCACCAGGAGGAGCGCTTACAAAACTAAGTATAGAGTTACCTAAAGCCGTAATGGTGAACGAAATAAGCATAACTCCTTTCTCTGTGTATCCACTTGAAGTAGCATGCATTAAGTATGAACGAGACCCTCGTAATTATGAAGAACCTAAATATATAGTTTATGGCTCAGAATCGAATAACTGGTATCCTCCAACTGAATCAGAGAACGTAATGATATTTAAATTTCAATCTATAGTTGCCAAGAAATTTACTTTCTACTTAAGACAGAGGAATTACACAACTAATGTATACACAATTAATAAAGCTCAGAAGGACTCACAAGAACTATGGAGCATGATAACGGCCAACGAAATGTCTATAACATTGGATGGTTTAACAGTAGATTATAATCCAACTGTAGAACAAAATAAAATAGATGAGTGGGATGGTTGGGCAATATATCTAAATGCTTTAGCAAATTATAAAGTACAAGTTCAAGCGTATATCGATTCAATTAATAGTTATAATGCTCAATACAATACTAATATTGTCTACAACCTACCTGACTGGGTAAAACAACTTCCTGGTCTTAACTTTGGAGGTGTAACATAATGGGCAGTACATGGGTTTCTAGTCCAAGTGGTGGACATTGGTCTAGCAGTTCTAGTAGCAGTAGCAGTTCTAGTAGAGGGTCTGGAGGTTTTGTATCTGGATTCGGATCTACAGCAGGAGTTAATGTTAGTTATAGCAGCTCGCTGTCTAGTGGTTCATGGAGTTACAACGGATCAACAAACACACTTACTGTAGGTGGCGGTAGTAGTCATAGTGGTGGTCATAGTAGTGGTAGTAGTTACAGTAGCCCACCTCCTCCACCACCGCCTCCTGGACCACCATCTACCATAACAAAACAAGAACAAACTTCTGTTACTAAATTAGAATATGTATATGGTATTAAAGAGATAAAAATATCTGGTAATGAAATAGCTCCGTCATCAATCTATGTATCTAAGCCAATAAATATTGTCGGTAATATTATTCAAGTATCGTTAATCTCAGCAGAAGAACATCCTCTATTCACTCCTCCTCAGGTAGGTATTAATGCAGTAAGTAATAGATGTACATCTGTAGAATACTACATTACTTATGCAGAACAACCTAATAATAATCAATGGCATCCAATACTACCGATTGGCCAAACTAGAATCTATAACGAACTACTATTTTTCATAGATTCGGATCAGGCTACTCTAAGATTTCCAGCATTAATTAGTGATATTAATGTAGTATATGCAGATAACGTCAAGTTGCAAGACGAAGAATGGGAATTCGGACCTCTAGGCTTAAGTGTAAGAATAATAAATAGACAACCTGGAGTAGACTATTCGATAGACTATACACCTGATAAGTCGAAAGTTAATCCACATATATTAGATTTCAATTCTATCGGTGTAACACCTACTAACTACATTGGACCTGATGGTAGAGAGGGAGAAGTATTTAATGGGGCAAATCATAATTGTTCTGTGAAATTGACATATACTCCATATATAAAATATGATGTGATCAATAGCACAGAAGGTTACAACGCTTATGAATTTGATTATAAGCCTATCAATGTTTATCTTGAAAATGCAAGTATAGCCATACCTAATAAAAATGTAACCACATCAGTGAATCCATATAGCATTCCTAATGCTGTATGTACTAAAAATATGACTGATTATATAACCAAGGAAACTCCTGTGTTAAGTCCATATAGTCTTAAGATTGATGCTGTTAAAAATGCTCCAGAGAATCTGGCATTTGAATACTATCAAGATAGCAATAGATTATATTTTACTGAAACATTTACTGGGTCTAATAACATAGAGAACATGGAGATTAATCATGGAGATGCTAAGATAAGAGTTAAGTATGAATATCTTACATCTAATATTAGAGTCAAGATAATAATGCGTAGGATAGGTAAAACCTATTTCTCTTCATTGAGTCCAATAATCCATCAATATACTCTGAAGTTAATGACACTTCAATAGGAGGTTGCCATGTGAGCGATCTAAGTATTAATAACAGATCATTGCTTCCCTATATGCAAGCATTAGTGAATGATTTAATGATGCAGCAGGAGCTTGCTAACGCTAAAACGTATAATGATGTAATCGAAATCATTTCTAGATACTTCAGAGAATATTATCTTAATGTAGGTAAGCCATTCTTCAATATCAAATATCCTAATAGTGGAGGGCTACCTATAGTAGACGATTATAACTATAACTGCAATGCTATGTTTATGAACTTAGTTATATTATTTGAAGAGTATCAGAACTTAGCTAACCTACTTGTTGATTACTTCAACTATAGACAGACAGAGAAGAATAGGTTGATGGAAAGGATACGATACAATACTGGCATATGTACTGATTTAGTGCTCATGGCCAATACTGAAAATCCGAATAACACAACCTACATAAAGGATACATTCACCAATACAAATAACATCGACTTAACATTCACAGATCCTTCTATGCGTGCTTATATTTCCACCAGAGAAGGTGTATTAACTTTAACCAGGACAAGTAGTATAAATAGAAGTATGAATTCTGAAGTAACTATGATACAAGGTAATGGTGATCCAGGCAATTATCATATTGCTGTTATTGATGGTAATACGTTTAAATACATTAGCGAGAATAACTCACATGATGATATAGTAACTATACTAGATGATAACCCCAATACATGGTATGAATATCAAGCAGTCAATTTTAGTAGCAGTGATAAGACAAGTCTTAAATATGATATGGAATGGGCTAAAGGGTCTAAGACAAATGATCTATTGCGAGTAAGAATACTCGTTGACCTAAAGGACATATACGATATCAATTGGATAACAATAAATCCATATAACCCACCAGGTAGCAGTGGTAAGGTCGTAGTACACTCTATCAAGACAAGCAATAATGGTATAGATTATACTGGATTATACAATGACTTATTAGTATTAAACTCAGAACTTAACCAAACTCCACAAACATATTTACTAGATGAAATAATAGTTGATGATTACACGCCAAGTAAGTTTGCAGGACAAGGAGTGTGGAGCTTCGAGACTAGACCTACAAGATATATCGAAATTGTTATGGATCAACCTGAATCATATGACGAGACTGTTGGTCATACCTACTACGAAAGAGTAGTCACTTCTAATGATATTAGTACAACAATTAGGATTCCTGAGAATGAAGCCTCACAGCAAGCTATAGACGGTCCGCCTGGTAAATACATTATAGACAACGCTACATATATAAACAAAGGCATTGATATGATAGATGGTTGGAGATATTGTATAGGAATTCGTGATATTGGAGTATACAGTTATACATTCTCCAATCAAAGCGAAATGGTAACTAAAACATTCAGTACTGATAGAAGTATTAAGAAGGTATTATTATATTCAAATGAAAAGTTACCTCCTTCATTTCTAGCTAACTTAAATGAAGTTAATAAATGGATTACTTATAGTATAAGTGTAGATGGAGGCAACAAATGGTATCCTATATCTCCTATGCATAGGAGACCTGCTGGTGATGAGAAGGCTAAAGTCATACCAGCTGATAGCTTTATAGAACTAGTCAATTCTGGAGAGTTTGAGAGGCTTAATTACTTTCCTCCTAAGGAGTATGAATTTAATCCAAAGGATATCCCTGCTACAAGGACGGCATTATATAAGGGTTATGTGAATACTGACAAGCCGCCGACTACTATACGTCTGAAGATGAAGTTAACTAGACCAAATGATCTTGCTACTATAACTCCACTTATTGAAGATTATAGCCTCAAGATTTACTTTGAGGAGGTACTATAATGACTATAAAGATGAGGAAACTCGATGTTGCTATAAATAATATTATTAAAGAAGAACTGATGAAAGGCGAAATGCCATCATCAGATAAGACAACATCAAAGATCAATGCATACATAAGTCAGAATGATTTATCAGCGCCTAATTTATTAGTAAGGTTAGCACAACGTGGCCTTACTGTATCGAGCGAAGATTATAAGAAGATGCTAGACGAATCCTTTAATGACTTATCTATATTATATAGTAGTGCGATAAAGTTAAATAATATGGCTACAACAAATCTTAATAAATATGAAGTTGAACGTAAGAGGCTAGAATATCAGTTAGACAAGTTAGAGAAGGAACTACAAGAATTACTACTACTGTATTCAGATAGTGGAGCTGTAAATTCAGTGTACGATACGTTTTCTGATATGTCAAAGATAGATCAGCAACTTACAAATGCTAATGTTGACATAACCAAGAATGAAGTAACAATTAAAGCTAGTAGGACAGAGACTACGAAGATAACACCCACTGATTGGCAAATCAACTTTAGGTTATATAGTGGTTTATCTTCCGTAGAAACGAATATTATATCTGGCACATTAAATAACATCTTAACCCAGTCGTATGACGAAGTATGGAAACAAGAGATTATTAGTTCTACAGTACAAACTGTTGGTGGATATGTGACAATTGATTTTGATACTATTATTGTAGCAAATAAAATTTTACTGTCTCTTCATACCGTTAAACCAACTGTCGTGAAGGTAGAGTTCTGTAGTGATGGGATCAACTGGCTAGAGCTACCATATTCAACTACTGAATCTGTATCTGGTAATAAGACATATAACTTCCCCGATATAGGTTTTAAATCCATTAGATTTTTACTTTCTAAAAATGAGAATGATACTACAACAACAGTTAACAACATTGAGAAGTATTCATATATATTTGGAATCAGAGAGATCTCATTCTATAACTTTAGCTATATGAATAAGTCTACACTTGTATCTAAACCTTTCATAGTCGAAAGCGGCTCTCCATTTGTCATAGACAAAGTATCCTTAGAGACTAACTCTGAACTTACAACAGGAACATGGATCGACTATTGGATTGCTCTTACTAGTAATAATCCCAACTGGATTCCTATATCACCCACTAATGAAACCTCTCCGCAATACTCACAGGTCATAGACTTTAAGAACGTAGAACAAGCAACCCCAGATATTTTCTCCTTTCCATCTAACATAGCAATATCTGAAAGAGAACTAAGGTCCCTTAAGACAAATAATATATCATTCTACAAACTTGGACATATAGTATCTAAGCAGATAGTTAATGGGACTGAGAAACTATATATAGGGAAGAACAATTGGAAGATGGAAGTAGTTAAAACTGATATGGGAGCTAGTCATATCCCGTCTATTGATGATTGGATCGATACCAATCCTGAAGTGAGCTACATTAAGATAGATTCTAATAAGTCAGGTGAGGTAGTAAGTGGTATACAATCTAGTGATTGCGTAAATTATAAATTTACTATAGGCGTATATGTACAAGAACAAAACATAAGCAACGCTATACCTATATGTAACTGTCCAGTAGCTATCTATGTTAACGGAGTACTAAAGTTCAGCGGCACACCTAGTAGTTCAGTAAATTACTTACTGAATAGAGGATGGAATGAGATAGTAGTATTAGTGTACAAACATAATACCATATCTACTATAAGTCTTAACTTAAACTATGAATTAATCACAACTGGTTCTAAGTTTTATGCAAATAGTACTCCTTTGAAGCATGTAAGTTTATTTGACCTACAATATAACATTCCTAATTCTGTTCATGATTGTTATGCTATGGTAGATGATTGTATCATAGTGCTTAATAACTACATACTCGATGTAGAATATGAATTTTATTACAAGTATATAACTACAACAGATACAGACTCTATATTGTTTAAAGCAGAGTTACGTAGAGATAGTTCGGTTACAAAACTATCACCAAAGCTTAAATCATACAGACTTAAATTTTCTATATAGGAGTTGTATATATGATAAGACCTACATTGACTAGACTAACAGCTCCACTTCGTGGACCAACTGACACAGAAGATCACATAAATTATTTTAGTGAGTTGTTACATGACGTAAGATATTTGATGTTCTATATGGATCGTAATGATAACTTTACTAATGGCACTGTTCAAAGGCCAGGACATACAGACTACATCATGAATAATATGAAGCTTATGATTGAAGGAACTAATGATATCACTTTATTCTCTGTTCCAGTTTACAATAGATTATACTATAAAGGATCAGAGGTAGGTCCTGAGAACAATGGTGTTAAGACAGGTTTTTCCATACAGAGTCTTAACCCAGACGAGAATGGAATTGGTCAGAATAATATTAAAACACGAATTGATATGATTAGGAAAGACATAGATTGTATTAACAAATCACTAAAATAGGAGTGTCATCATGCTGCCAATTTCACAAATTAATGAAAACATCAGAACTGGACCTAAGAACTCAAAAGAGTTCATACAAATGTGTGAAGACTTCCACTATGACATATGTAAACTATTTGATATAGCTAATCAACATGATGAAGATATCCGATATAATATGGATTTACTTATCGTAGAAAACTATTTCCTTCAAAATAAGATATATGAATTAGAGAACAGTATAAGAACAATAAGGAATGGCGTCAATAGCTTAGATTCTGTTAATATACCTAGAACATTATCTAATTCATTTAAAGCTGAGAACATGTTTAATGCCTTATATGATGTTGATAAGGATAAGATTGCTCAGATAGATAGTTTACATGGAATAGCAACAATCAAATACAACTCAACAAGTAAGGCTAGTATCATCGATCAAAATGGTGTAGTTATGATTCCACCATCACTAGCTGTTAACCTATATGAATCTACTGACGGAACAACATATGTTCCTGTAAATGATCCAAAAGTTATGAGGACATTTGATTGTAACAATAGCTCATGTTGGATGCATAAATCACAGTACTCATCAATTAATGAATTATATATATTACTTCATATAAAGTTACCATTGCAGTCAATTAATAATGTATACGTTAACAGCATTAGTATAAAGCCTACACCTGAGTACTCAATGGAGATTAGCAACATACAATATATAACACCAAGTAACAACGTTCCACGTACCATTCCTAACTTTGCTCCAATCATAAATGCAAATAAGGCACTATTCATGTTCCCATCTACAGAGATCACAGAGCTATTCATATTTCTCAAACAGCCATATTATTTTATTGAAGATGGAGTTCGTTCATTCTATTATGGCATGCAAGAGATCGGAGTATATAACTATGATTTCAAATCAGATGAATCATATATTGTGAGTAAGTTTGAGATCAAAGATAAATACTTTTCTATTATTAATAGCCCTGTAATACAAATTCCAGATGGTTGCCCAAAGAACGTTTACAACTTAGTTGAGCACAAGCTGTTTACTGATCCTAGTGATATATCAATTAGTAGCACAGGTATACCTTTTAACCAAGGTATAGGAGGATCTTACTCAACTGTATATATACTGACTAAGATTAAGAAAACTGACGATGTAACGCCAGCTATAAGTTGTATAGATATAGATTACTTCACAATTTAAGGAGGAATTGCCCCATGGTCACACCTAAGTCACAAGATGAATGCGTAATAGGCGTACGCATAGAACAACAAATGAGTGAGATTAGGAACAGGTTGGTTAGAGTAGAGCTGACTCAGGACAATATCAATGAGAGAATCTGGCAAGAGCTATCCAACATGAATAAAGAGATAGGTGCCATGAGGGGAGAATTTACGAGGGAAATGTCTGCCGTAAGAGATGAGTTTTCAAAACAAATATCCAATAGTACCCCACCATGGGTAACAGTAGGATTCAGTATCCTAATGGGGGTAGTTGGTGCATTAGGAGGTTTTATAGCTAAAGCTTTTGGCTAGTTAGGAGCGCATATGCGCTCCTAAACCATAACAATAAGGAGTGATTAAAATGCCAGTAATACGATACAAAGCCTGTATCGACCCTGGCCATTGAATGGTGGCCGTGATAAATGGAATCAGGGTCCTACAGGTTATGTAGAGGCTAATGGCTGTTTAGATATCGCACTAAGAGTAGGAAAAATATTACAGAGTAATAACATAGACGTAATATATACTCGTATTGGCGATTATAACCTTGAGCCCTGGACTGACAAAGGATTTGACTTATCTGCAAGAGCAGACTTCGCCAACAAGAACAAAGCTGATATATATGTTTCTATCCATACTAATGCGGGACCAGCATCAGCACACGGAACAGAAACATATTGCTACAGTAAGGGTGGCAATGGTGAAAAGTTAGCTAATCTCATACAGTCTAACCTAATTAATTCCTTAGGCTTATATAACCGTGGGATAAAGACTGCTAACTTTGCCGTATTAAGGCTCACCAATATGCCTGCAGTACTAACTGAAATAGCATTTCACACGAACGCAAGAGAAGAGATACTGCTTAAAGATTCTGGCAGTAGAGATAAGATGGCATTAGCTATAGCAAGTGGTATTGGTAAATACTTTGGCATTACAATTAGCAATGAATTATCAGAACTAATCGCACAAGCCAACAAGCTTAAAGAACAACTAAACCAGATTAATTCTCGTATCAAAGAACTTGGAGGAGTGGTATAAATGTTTGGACTAGATGAACTGATAAACCACTACTGTAACTTAATTCCTGGTGGCACTGATATCTTTCCCATACTGGCACTGATAATATTCATGGTAGTTAATACCATTCTATCAACCGCTATAGCAGTAAAGAAGAAAGAGTTTACATGGGATAAGATTGCAGACTTTGCTAAACCAATGGTCTACTACATGTTGCTTTTGTTTGTACTTGAGATCGCTATTGTATCCAGCTCGTCATTCGCACTTATACAATTAGCATTCACAGGCATACAAGTTAGTGCATGGAGTATCATTACAGTGAAATATATAGTACAAGTTTATCAGAAACTAAAGGATCTTGGTATGCCGCAGGATGTTAATCTTGACAGAGCAATAGAAGAAAAGCTTGGAGTGGATATATCCTCAGAGGAGGTTAAGTAATGAATACAGCAATAGTGGTTATTATAGCTATCATATGTACCATATGTATTACAAAGATAGCGTCGATACTTATGGCGAATAAAAGTAGTAGCAACTATGTGGATAAGATAGTAGACGATTTAGATGAAATAAGACCCATCATAGATGACCTTATATTAGAGCTAATCAGGTTCAATGATTCTAAGGGATCATTTGAAGAGACACTATCATATTCAAGTAGGTTTGTTAAGAGCAAGATAGACAAAGCTACGTTCTTACTTCCTGAAGAAAAGGAATTATTAAGTAAGGAATTAATCAGATCGATCATTGAATCTCCACTTAGGAAGTTGTATAACACTCCTAATGTATACACACTTGAGCAGGCCAGATCTATCATGTTCTCTGATAAGTAAGAACCTAGTAGGGCCAGGCCCTACTAATACATAAAGTTACTTGTTTCTCATTTATTTTTCACAAATGCTATTGACATATAACCCGCATTAAGGTAAAATAACATTATAACATAGATGAAGTTATTATACAAGGTGAAGGGAGAAATTATTTAATGGCAGATTTAGCAACATTACTCAATCCTAGTTCTATGACTACCCTGAGTCAAGAAGAACTTGATAGGGTAGTAGGAGTAGTAACAAGGCCGATTGACCCAAAACAGATTAAAGAACGTGATGCTGGTTTTGGAAAGAAACTTAGTTATATAAGTGGCTCAACAGTAATCAACCTACTCAATGAAGCCTTTGCATATCAATGGACATTCCGTGTTCTAAGGATGGAAGTTATACAATCACTTCCTAAGTGGGACAAGAGAAAGAATGAAAACATTGAACAACCTCCATATGTCCAGGTACTAGGTCAACTTATTGTTCCAAGTCTTGGTATTGTTAAAGAACAATATGGTAGTAAAGCTTTGATTGGTGGAGAGTCTGAACAAGAGGGCGCATCTAAAGCAGCCGCTACCGATGCTCTGAAGAAATGTGCAACACTCCTTGGTATTGGTATAGAGCTTTATGAAGATGAACCAGTAAAGCCACCGAAGCCTACTATAGAATGGCCTCCAGCTGAAGTCTCTAAGCTTAAAGAGTATAAAGCCGTACTTGGCATTGTAGATAATAATCAGCTTGACCCATATGTAAGAGAGTTTCTAGGTGATGGCTCTGCTACATTTAAAGTGATAAGCCCATTGAACATAAGTGCTTTCAACACATTCTTAAAGAAGAAGGCAGAGGAAGCTTAGTCTTCCTCTCCTATACAGGAGGCTAATATGGATTTTGGAGAAGCAATAAAAGCTCTAGTAGATGGTAAGTTTGTAACTAGAGATAATGAATTTTGGGAAGGTTCTTACGTAGCTTTAATAACCCCAGAAGGAAGTGCAGAAATCTGTCACCTAAAAGGTAAAGGAGACTTTATACTTTACCCATTCTTTGTAATTAAAACCGTGTATGGTAATGCAGTGGTATGGACACCTAATACAGGTGATGTATTAGCACAGGATTGGAAAATAGTATAAAGGAGATATATAATGGAAAAGGAAAAGGCGATAGAGGTTGCAAGATATATCTTTACTAATATAAGACAGGACATAAACACAGCTTCTAAAGAAGTTAAAATGAACTTGATTAACCAACTAACTAAGATAGATATGGAGCCTTCTGAATATATTCAGAAGCTTCATGAATTACAAAGACTCCGTCCTAGCAAGGCTAAACATATATCTAATGCCTATGATGTTATCAGAGTAGGAAGAACTAAAGTAGACCCTGATAACAAATTAACACCAGGTACATTCTATTATCACACTAGACTTCAGGCTACAAGCCCAAGACCAAAGTTAAAGCAACTTGAGTCTGGTGAGTTTATTGAGGTGTATGAAAAGGAAGAGGACAAGAAATTCGTATTACGGAATGTAAGAGACTTTACTCTTACGGATTTATGCGATTATTTCCATGAGAAGATGCATACAGAAGTACTACTTAAAAGTAGAGACAGAGCTTCTATGGAAATAGTAATCAAAGCATGTGGAGGAGATATAGACTTGGTATTATATACGATAGACGCTTCCTCCAGTATAAGGAACGATAAAGATTTACCTAGGCTTACATCACCTATATACCTAATGGATTATATACCCAATGGAATGGCTATGCTGGAAGATAGAATAAACACATGTAAGGCAGAAGGCATAGACCACGAAATCTACTGAATGGTGGGTTGAATGCGGAGCTACACTTCCAAATGGAAAGTTTATGAGAAATAAAATTATTCCTATAAGTGAAGTCAATAAGTTCCGTTTTAAGTATGACAACATAGGAGTATTCGCTACTGTTTATAAGTACAATTCCCCAGCACAGAATGAAGCTTTACTATTGGGTGATTTCTACCTAGACTTTGATACCAACGATGGTATAGAAATTGTTATTGAAGATGCTTTGACTTCTATAAGATATATGTACAGAAACTATGGCATCAATCCTGAATTGCTAAGTATCTATTTCAGTGGTGCTAAGGGAATACATATAATAGTAGATAGCAGAATCATTGGAGTAATTCCCTCTAAGGACTTACATAGAGTCTTTAAGATGATGGCCATGGATATTAAGGACAACACTAGACACAAGACAATAGACACAAAGATATATGATAGCAAGCGGCTATTCAGACTTCCCAATAGTCGTCATCAAAAGACAAAGCTATATAAGATTCCTATCACATACCAGGAGTTGCAGACCTTAAAGGCAGATGAAATTTATCAACTAGCTAGGGAACCAAGGGCTATAAAACCAATCACAGTAAAATTGATTCCGATGGCCAACCTAGCATATGTAAATATCATAAGAAGGCTTAATCTAAAGGCTAAACCTACGTATAATAAACCGCTTAAACCTTTAAGCTACACACCTCCTTGTATGAATGCACTGCTTAATCAAATGGTTCTTAAAGGACAACGCAATAACTCAGGAGCGGCAATAGCTTCTTTCTATAGACAACAAGGTCTGGATAAAGAAGAGTGCAAGCACAGAATGGATGAATGGAATTCTAAATATTGTGACCCATCAATGCCTGAGCTCGAAGTAGAAACTATACTTGAGAGTGTGTATAAAGGTGAGTATAAGATGGGATGTGGTTGGTTAACCACAATTACAGAGTGTAACAAACAAGAATGTAAATTATATAAACGGAGGAGATAATTCAATGGCAAATCATGAAGGATATGTAGAAAACGTTGGAATTACAGCAAGGTCAGTATATGGCGTGCAGCAAGGAACAGCTACAAGTTCCTACTGTATCCCAGCAACAGACACATTAAAAACCTTGTTAGATAAAACTAAGGGTAATGTAGTCAAACAGTTTGAGCTAGTATGCCCAACCGATGCTAGTTTAAAGAGAGCAAAGAAAACCATGCATGATATCTTTGATGAATTAGAGAGACAACTTAGTATGGAGTGATAGCTATTGTACATCTATGCTGTTTATACGAAATGTAATGTATGCGGAGCAGAGATTGAAACCATATTTGACGATTTAAATGCGTTGCAACCTACTAAGGTAAAAGTAAAGTGTATATATTGTAAGGATGTCGAGGTAATGAACGACTCAGAAATGAATAAATTAGTTTTAAGGGAGAGGTTACAGGATGATAGTGCTAGAAGGCGGAAGGAATAAACAAGAGGTTGAATTACCGGACTTAATTAAGGAGATGGGAACCATCATTGATGATGTCAATGAATATGCTCTTCAACGTGGAGAGCTTGGTGGATTAGACTGGGGAATAGAATGTTTCAATGAAGCATTTGAAGGATTAAATCCTGGGCTACATCTTGTGGCAGGTCAAGCGAATGTCGGAAAAAGCGCTCTTTGTATGCAGTTAGCATGGTCAATAGCAAATGCTAATAAGACTAAGACAGAGAAGAAACCTCACAAGGCTTATGTATTATACTTTAGCCTTGATGATAACGTAAAGGAGATACTACCGAGACTCATAGCTCTTGATCAAAAGATACCGATCAATGTAGTGACTAAGCCTAAGAAGTATCAGAATGATCCCTCTGCTATGCCGTATCTTGTACGTAGGGAAGAAGGAATAAGAAGGCTGAGAAATGCCATACCTTATATTAAAGTAGTTGACTCAAACTACGTACCTATGGCTGACACCATAGAAGTAATATGCAAGACTATAGGAGACCATAACTTTGCTCTTAAAGAGATGGATGAAGATTATAAGTTAGTAGTCTTTATAGACAACTTTCACGATATATCATCATCAGAAACAAACTTTAATAATGATGAGAATGCAAAGTTTACTCATATCTCTGGTGAGCTAGGAAGCATGTGCACACAGTATGATATCCCAATAATTTGTACTGCTGAGTTTAAGAAGTTAAATGGTGCACGCAGACCTATTATTGATGATGTAAAGTCTACTGGTAAGATTGCATACGAAGCTAAAGCTATAATGCTATGTTATAATGAAGTAGGTTTACGTGGAGAGTCAGCACAGGTATTCTGGGAACAAGATGGTATTAATGAGAAGAGGCCACTACTTGAGGTCAAGGTGGGAAAGAACAAACTCTCCTCATACAAGAAGAGAATGTTCTTTGAATTTGTGCCTGAGATGTCATATCTTAGAGAAGTCCCACCTGAGGGCACCCGTAGGTATAATCAAATGATTAATGGTTAGTCAATGCTTTACGGCTCAGAGGTAAATACTATGACGCTTGTATATTAAAGTATTTATATTTCAGTCCCTTTTTCATCAGGAGGTGCTAATTAGGTATTAGCAAACATAGTACTTTAATATACCTTGTATCATAGTTACAAACTAGGTATTAGCCTTAAAAGAAAATCATATTTCAGTCCCTCTTTAATCAGGAGGGCTCCTTACATAGAAGCTTGATAGTCATAAGCTATAGGATAGACCTAACGAACTATCTATGTAAGGAGCAGATACAACTTCTATAAGGCTTCTGCCCTGGTTATTACTATTATAACATAAAGGATGAGGATGTAAACATGGATTTAATTGGTAAATATATCAAGAAGATGAGTGAAGATGAAGCTAAATTGACTAAAGGCATTGAGATAAAGATGCATAATGAACCAAGAGTGTATATCAGCAATAATGGTATTGCAACTTTCAACTATCCTAATTATACAACAGGTGCTGATACAATAATTGCAGGTAATATAACAATTAATGGGACCTATAGCAACTCAATTGCTAGTACTACAACAAGCTCTAATAGCAATCACTATATGGATAGTGATGATCCATATAGATTAATAAGAGGTTACTAATGGATCTTATATATGTTTACAAAGATAAGCTAGATATTATGGAGACAACCAGACAACCCAACACAGTATACTTCGGAGACAAAGTTATAGGTACTATACAATCTATAGACTATACTGTGGAACAAGAAAGAGTTCCTATATCTTATCAAGGTGGCACAGGCATTCAAGGTTTCTCAAGAGGACGAAGAGGAATAGCTGGTACTCTAGTCTTTAATAATTTGATTAATGAACCTAATGGGCCAATGGATATAGTGCTTGGGGATGTTGTGCTACATAATGCAGAGATAGTAAATTACAATGTAGAATACGGTAATGAAGTTTTACAACTAGAACATACATTCATCGCTAGAAGTATTGAGAGGAACCTATAATTCCAGGGAGGAATTCACTTGATTCGAGTTCTTGACACGAATGTGCTATTAGACAGAAGTATAAATGAAATAATAAATTCATTTGAACCATGCAGCATTGTTATACCTCTAGCTGTGGTACAAGAACTAGATACTTTTAAGAAGTTAGAAGACAATAGAGGACGTAATGCCAGAGAAGCTATACGCTTTATGGATGACCTAAGAAAGCACGGCAAATTGCATGAAGGTGTTGAACTCGACAATGGGTCTATATTGAGAGTTGAGACTAACTTTACCGATATAGATTTACCTGCTGAGCTTGATAGAAAGCTTGTTGACAATCGTATATTAATGGTCACTAAAGGTCTTATGCAACATGATAATGTGACATTAATCACTCAGGATATATGTGAGAGAGTTATTGCTGATACGCTTGATATACCTGCTGAGGATTATGTAGTAGAGATTGTAGATGTATCTAACATCTACAATGGATGTACAGAAGTAAATATTTATAATGATGAAGTGCAGCAGCTCTATGAGGAACGCAGAATTGATTGTGAGAAACCATATGTAGCTAATCAATTTATGATTATGATTGATAGCTACGGTGGAAATCATTATGGTAGATATGATGCTAGGCTAAAGTCCATAGTTCCTCTTAGTAAGAATCTTGAAGCATGGGGAATTAAACCTACTAAGGGAAATACACAACAGAGATTCTTTATGGATCTACTACTCAATGATTCTATAAAGTTAGTCACAGCTATAGGTCCTAGTGGTACAGGAAAGACTTTAATGACATTAGCTGCAGGTCTTCAAAAGACTCTGAATGATAAGAGTTATAAGAAGATCATAGTATCTAGGGCAATTGTTCCTGTAGGAAATGATATAGGTTTCTTACCTGGTAATAAGGAAGAAAAGCTTACTCCATGGATGGGTGCCATATTCGATAATCTTGAATATTTAACCGAGGACTTAGCTTCTAACAAATATGGATCTCCTTCTACACCGGCTGAACGAGTAGAAGAACTAATGAGAACTGGTATTCTAGAACTAGAAGCACTCACATACATCAGAGGTCGTAGTATCCCACGTCAATGGATTATAATTGATGAAGCTCAGAATCTTACTAAGAGTGAAATGAAGACCATCATATCTAGGGCTGGTGAAGGGACCAAGATCGTAATCACAGGTGATATTGAACAAGTAGATAATCATAGATTGAATAGTAGCAACAATGGACTTGTCCATGTTATCAATTCCTTTAAAGGTCAAGAGATATACGGGCACGTAACACTAACAAAGACTGAAAGATCACTGCTGTCTGAATTAGCAGTACAGTTATTATAGGAGGAAATAATGAGTAGTCATTTTATGTATGAATTAATAAAAGACATAAGACGGGAATTGAGGGTTGGACACTTAATGTCGTCAGTATCGACAATATCAACTTTTAATGGTGCTGAGATTGTTGAGGATATTAATGAACCTAAACTAGAGGAATCAGTCTATGTATCATTTTGCGGTGCAGATTTTGTAATAGTCTATAGTGGGACACAAGAGGCGCATATAGATCCTACTATACAAGCAATAAGCTATAAACAATTTGATCCTATTATCTTTCAATCATCTATTGGTGAGTGTGGAGTGCTAGGGCTAAATAGAGCCATCTTTGATAAACAATATAACCCTAACGATGGTTATATTGACATAGTAATGCAAAGCACTAATGAACACGGAATGAGCGTATATACTAAATTTAATAATTGTAGTAAGGTATTTTCAGAAAGCACTCTGAGTGTCGATTCCATTGTGTTAGAAGCAACTGATTACTATACATTCATAAGTATTGATAATATGGTGCCAGGATTTTCTGATGATTATAGGAGGGCCACAAGTGAGCAAACACTTTAAGATCAATATTACTAAGGAATTGCTTCTAGATTTGATATCTAGCCGATTTGATATTCCTGCTGATGCTAAGATAACTGATCTTGAATATATTCCAGATAGAAGAATGTATGTTGTATACTGTTCTGGTGGTAGATTTGATGTGGTTGAAGCCCAACATACTCCAGAAGAAGGGTTAAAGCATAAACAGTAAGGATGATGTTTTATGGCCAAGAAGAAGAGTAAGAACGCTAGTGTAGCTGAAAGAGCAAAGATTAAGCATGTTACTATCGTACTAATTGATGAATGTCTTAAATGCAATACCATATGTGAACATGGTGCTGGATACCTTAAGAAGTATAGGGCAGCTAAAGATAGTAATAAAGCATTTATGGGTAAGGGGGTTCCTTGTCATAGAGCCTAATGTAACTAAGGTGTCAGTCATGTTTACTACTGAAGAATGGGCACAAATGGATTATGAAACAAGAGAATACGTGCAAAAGTTAGTTAAGGAAAAGTATAACCAGGAAATTGATAGCTCAGATTATGATTCTGGAGGAGATACTAATGGCTCGTAAGAGGAAGAAAGGTTTTACCGATGCTGTACTTAGTAGAAGAGAACAATACATCTTAACTAATAAACTAAAGTGCCTTAGGGATTTAAACATGGAAGTAACAGAAGAGAACTTAAAGAAAGTTACTATATGTACTATGTGGGAGACGTTAAACTAATGGCAAAGAAATTTAAACCTATTCCTAATAGCCTTGAAGACATTACTCTCAGAGGCTATAAAGCTATTACAAGTATTCCTGTACACTGTAAGTTATGCGGTCGAGAGATACTATGGATTTGTTCTCCTAGTGGCAAAGAGAAATCAAGAGCCGAGTATGAACAAGAGATGACTTTCCAAGTACATACTGAATGTCTTAATGCATACACGAGAAAATGATACTGTCATTAGACGATGTATTAGTGTATACGGAATGTCCTCGAAAGTATTATCTACGTAGTATCGGGATACCTAGTCAACTATCTGCTAAGGCTGATTTCAGCATTAAAATTCACAAGGTGATTTATTCCTTCTATCGTAACATGTTCGATGGTAATCTACCCGGAGCAGAACAACTGAAGAATGAATGGGGGACTTTGTGGTCAAAGAATCTAAGTCTCCAAGACATAATGTTCAGAAAGCGTGATGAGCATAGTGACCTAGAAATGAAAGGTTTAAGTATGCTCATTAGCTTTCATAGACATGCGAAATTTAATCCATGTGTTCCAATAACAGTAGAACAAAATTATAAAGTAGATATAGGCAAACATCAACTGACTGGTACAATAGAACTTGTTAGAGAAGTTAAAGTTGATAACACCGATATCATAGAGATAGTAGACTTTAAGATGGGTGAATATATGCCTGATAAGTTTTATACTGATCATGACATATACCTCACGGCACAATCTTATGCATTCAGGAAGCTATTTGAAGCTGTTGAAAATAGGATAGTATATTACTTCCTTAAGAATGGCAAGGTCTATTATACAAGCAGAGATGAGTTCTCTACGTTTGAATATACAATAAATAGTATTGCTGACAGCATAGAGAATAGAGTGTTTTATCCAAAGTACTCTTATGCATGTAAGAGCTGTCCATATCAACATGAATGTGGTAGGTGTGATAAATGAAAGATGACACTTATGAGTTACTATACGATACATTATTAATGATTGTAAAGTTCTTATTTATTACATTCGCTGGATTGATGATATGGAATAACGTTATAACTGATGTATTCAATTTACAATCAATCAACTATATACAAATGGTTGCGTTGTATGTATTCACTAAAATATTATTAAGGGAGGACCACTAACAATGGCCAAGAAGAAAGTAGTAGATATGATACCTGAAGTTGTAGATTCACCTGAAGTAGAATCTACTAATGTTCCTACGCGTTGTGAGGTTGTAGCTGGGATTAAGGAGAATGGCGATGTGTACTTCGGTAGTAGAGGAGAAAGTGTAGACCTAATTACTATTGAAGGGTTGCTTAACTATGCTAGACAGGAGCTTGATCGTTACTGGGAAGCCCGTGCTATGCAGCAAGCTCAGGAAGCTATGAGAGCGCAACAGGAAGCTGCTGAATGATGTTAATCATAAAGAACTCACTTGGTGAGAAGGTTATAAAACTTGAAGATGATGGTAGTATGAAAGTCATAGGGGCCATTATTACAAAGGAAACTAAGGATAGCTCTGGTGAATAGCCAGAGCTCCTTACTATAATGAGGAGACTTATGAAAAAAGACCTAATAAACTTATACGCAGACAAGATGAATGGTTATACTTCTATCGATAGTACTTTAGAGACAGTTAAAGAACAAATCCAAAAGTATGTTAGTTGGTATGTAGGACAACCTGTTGGACAAGACACTCTAGATACTATACGTATAGGTGTGGAACACATTCTTAAGTTATATGGTAATAAACTTGATTGTAAATTATATTACAATGATAATGGAAATATTGATGTAATATTTATAACCTAGGAGGAACGTAGATTGAGAATATACACGCCTGACGAGTGTACTAGTATGTATGATACTGCAACTGAAGGCTACGGTTCAGTTCATAACATAACTGTATTCAAGTTCAGTGATTACTGGCTACCATCAAGAATAGATGTACTTAATAGAGCATATAGCCATAATATTAACAATGTAGTCGAATCATTGGACCTTATCACATGGCCTAACATGGAGGAAGTGTTGGAGTACCTTGAAGTGTATCTCTTAAGGGACCCAAGTCATGACCACTTTAACGGTTCTGCAGGCGCTCATCTTAGAGATGATAAGATTAAAGGACACATTACTCTATATGGGAGATCTACTCCTGTACCTAGATTTATGAGTCATTATATCTTTTGTCATGAGATGGGCCATGTAATACAGGATACCTACTGCAGAAATTTAGACCAGATAAAGATGTACGCTGAACTACGTAATGCAGACTATAAGAGGAATGAAGAATGGACCAAGGACTGGAAGCAGCTATGGGCTGAAGATTGGCGTTGGCTGTTTTGTACTGATACTGCTCATCAGGATACATGGAGTATGGAATATGAAAAGCCTGACAATAGAACCAAGGAGTTTATGCTTGACTCTTATAGACAGACTAAGAGACTTTAGGAGAGTATATAACGTGGCCTATATAAACATCATATGTCCTGATTGTGGGACAGAGGAGAACACTCATGTATTTCATCTAGAGTACGACAATGAAGATATATGGGGAAGAGACTGGGTATGCTTAGCATGCGGGAAGTACCTTGAGCAAGCTGAGGTAGAAATATGTGTTCCAGTCTACAAAGAAAAGTATATTTATTACGAAATAGACCTATCGGAGGAAGATTAATGTGGTACTAGGAATCGATCCCAGTACTGCGTGTACTGGGTGGGGAATTATTAATGATGATGGTGAGTTAGTAGCTCATGGCTATATTAAAACTAAAAGGTCAATGTCTAACCAAGAGAAGATCACATGTATGTACGATGGAATCAAACAAGTACTAGAGCAGTATAATCTTACAGAAGTAGCTTGTGAAAATCAATATCTTGGACCTAGGAAAGAGACTATAAAGACTTTATCTCAAGTACGTGGTGTAATAATGCTAGCTTGTCAGCAGCATGGCATAGAGATAAAATATTACTGGCCTTCTACTATCAAGCTTAAAGCTGCAGGTAAAGGAAATGCTACCAAGGAAGAAGTTATATCTGTGATTAGTGATAGGTTCAACTTAATGGACATAAATGACAATGTTGCTGATGCAATAGCCATAGCTTATTGCCATCAAAAAGAAAAGAATAAAGGAATGTGATGTATGGACGGTATAGTCCCTCTACTAGTTATTATTACAGTATTCTGTACTGGCATTTATCTATTGATAAATTCGTTAATAAATATTGTACGATAGGGAGGAAGTTATGAATCATAGAAGAACTCAGGTTAAAGCTAATGATGGTTGGAATGATATAGAATTCATGATGTTAGAGGACAAAGATATATTCAGACTGTTTGAATCCGATGGTGAAGCCGTGATCTGGGAAGATACAGATGAATTCATAGTTGAAGATAAACCATTCTTAACGGAACAAGGTATATGGACTGTGAAGTGTAACCCATATTATAACTAATTGACCTAAGGGGATGAGAATATAGGTAAGATGGGCTAGGTCTTTAACAAGGAGGACAATAATGTATATTTACAAGAATAATTCAGGTATTAAGTTAACGATTGAAGAGTTTATTGAAATAATGGAGAATGATCTATTAAATGAATTAATCTCAATTGTTGTTTGTTTAGACGATCCTGGCTCAGTAGTCCGTGAGATACTAGGTCTTTATGAGGTAAGTGAAGATGAACGAGTGGATAGAATCATGGGAAGACTTCTCGGAGAATTAGAAGACAGAGGAATATAATGAGGAATAGTAAACAGTGGTATGATCATATAGATGAACTAGTAATTAGATATCAAGAAGGAGACAATAGTTGTGGAATACTCCTTCTTGATGCATTCGAGCCATATCTCATTAAGTTCCTTAAGATAATACAGGATGGGCTTTTAAACCTTAATGACAAGGATTCATGTAAGTTCATCAGCTTATTTATAGCTGATGAAGAGATAAGGAAGAACTTGACTAAAACTAATCAATCTGTTGGTATTAGGAATGAAGCGCATAAAACTGCTTCATTCCTATCACAGACTTGTTCCTGTATGTCTTCTGACGATATAAAACAGGAACTACGAGTAACCTTTCTTACTTTGGCTAAGAGGTGGAAGAAAGGTGGAGTAAAAACCAACTTCTGTGGTTATATCTATAACTCATTTAGATATGAATTACATCGTAACCTAATAGAAACTATCAAGGACCCGCTGTCATATAAGGCATATATGAACATAAGATATGACGATACTGACGTTATATCAGAATACGAAGATTACAAGAAAGACATTGACTTTGATGATGTCTTAATGTTAGTTATTGAAGATGAGCTAGATAATAGCTGGATAGAAGGAATAACTTGCAGCGATATGTTCATTGCACTTACTCCACTCCAAAGGTCAATTGTTAAACATTATTATATAGATGGATTAACTGATCAGAAGATAGCTAGTAAGCTGAAGATGCATGTTAATACTATATTCATCCATAGAAGGAAAGCTGTTAACTTACTTAAAACAGGAGGTAATTAATATGAAAGCTTGGAAAGCAACAGATAGACAATTAAGCCCCCATTTTAATGAACTAGAGTTTGCTTGTCATTGCTGTGGGATGGTTAAGGTTGATACTAAGTTAGTTAATAAATTAGAGAAGCTACGTATGTTAGTAAATGCTCCAGTAACTCTTACTTGTGGGTATCGTTGTCCTAGTCATAACACTACTGTTGGTGGAGTAAGTGGTAGTGAACATATGGAAGGTACTGCTGCAGATATAATCATAGGTAGTTTGTCCCCAGCTAATGTTGCTAAGTTAGCTGAAAAAGTTAGCTTTAATGGTATAGGGACTTATCCTACGTTCACACATGTTGACATTCGTAAGAAAAAAGCTAGATGGAATGGCTGATCTGCTAAAGAGTACTAAATGTGCATGTGGTAATACTATCTACTATAAAACTAAACCGCCTACTAAGTGTGAAGAATGTAAGAGTAAGAGGAAAGGTTATAGTCATAAGGTAAACTCATCTAGTAATGGTGAACTGTTAATGTTTAACACACTGGATAGTATACTAAAGCTAGACTATATTAATAATGGCTATTACTCATGGTTACAAAGCCCTAAAGGATCTCCTATGCAGCTAGACAGATACTATCCAGATATCAAATTAGGGTTTGAATATCAAGGTGCGCAACATTATCGTTTCAATAAATACTTCCATAAGACCAAGAAGCAGTTCTTGTATTTACAGCAATGTGATACGCTCAAGTCTCAATTATGTGTAGTCAAAGGTATCACACTAATACATATAAGATATGATAAGAGTTTGACTAGAGAGTATCTTATAAGCAGGATACAAGACACTAATCTATTCGACTACTTAGTGTCCAATAAACTGATTATCGCTTGACATAGATGTAATATAAATGTAATATAGAGTATATAGTATATTGGGAGAGATGAGAATTTTGGGGCATATAATTGAATTAATGGATGCTTACTTAGTTAGGATGCAGAAGGAAAACGATAGAGATATGAAGAAGTTCCACCCTTCTGCCATTGGAAAGTGTACTAGAGAACTTGTATATAGTATGCTTGGATATCCAGAGCCGGATATAGCACCAAGAACACTAATGATATTCCAGAATGGGCATTACTATCATCATAGAATGGAAGAGATGTTTGATAAGGCTGAAATACTGATTGCTCCTGAGTTAACAATCAGGAATGCAGACTTAAATATCTCAGGAAGAACTGATGCGGTAATTAGAAACCCAAATCCTTATAGACATATGTTTCCTAAGGACATAATTAAGCTTTATGGTGCTGACGGAGAAGTGATATATGAAGGTCCTAATAACGAGGTAGCTCTAGTAGAGCTTAAAAGTATTAACAACAAAGGATTTAATAGGGTTTGTAATAAGGAAGCTAAACCAGAACATATAGCACAACTACAAATCTATATGTTTCTCAGTGGAATTAAACAAGGTGTTATTTACTATGAGAATAAAGACACACAGGCACAGTGGGAATACTGGGTAGAATATGATGAAGCCTTAGTGAACACCTTAGTAAAGAAAATTGAGCATGTTAATAAGTGTGCAAAGGAAAATGTTATTCCTCCTCGTGAGAATAGTAGAAGCTCATTTGCGTGTACCTATTGTAGTTATAATGGTTTATGCTGGGGTGATAGTAGCAAAGCATATACTTCTATTGACGAATTAATATAGGAGGGCCTATGTTAGAACAACTCTATCCTATGAGAGCTCAAAGTTTTGACCTTGATAGTTCTGAAGAGGTATGGCAAGATCCTGAATGGATATGGGAACTAAAGTACGATGGTGAACGTGCCTTGTTGCACGTTCTTCCTCATTTTATAGGTATGACTGGAAGAAGGAAATCAGACGTTACTGGGTTACTACCTGAGAAAGGTAGTTACATACCACACATAACCTCATACGACATACAAGCCTTATACGGGACTGTAATTGACGGAGAGCTATTACATGATGACTTTGATACTTTACGCTCTATAATGGGCTCTGGAACAGCGCACAGGGCCATTCAGGTGCAAGAAGACAAGGGTATGCTATGTTATATGGCCTATGATATTATAAAATATAGAGGAATATATGTTACTGATTTACCTTTCCGTATACGTAGAGAAATCTTAACAAAAGTAGTATCGACATATTGTACATATCACCATATTGGTCTTGCCATACAATATAGCCCTACTGATACTGATATCAAATCATTATTTGAGTTAATGACAGGAGCAGGTAGTGAGGGATTAATGCGTAAGCGCCTATCTGGTAAGTATAAGATATGTGAGGATAGTAAAGCATCTTCTGATATGCTAAAGGCTAAAAAGTTGATAACATTGGATGGCATTGTTACTGGTTATGAGATGGGCAAGGGTAAGTATAATAGTCATCTTGTAGCTAAACTAGAGTTTAGTCAATATAAAGATGGTATACTAACTTATAGAGGAACATTCGACGGATTCGATAGAAATACTATAAATGATATGACCGCGAATATTACTAACTATATTAATAGAGTAGTAGAAGTTAAATGTAATGACATATTGAAATCTGGTAAGTTACGCCATCCTAAGTTTGATAGATGGCGTGATGATAAACCACCTGAACACTGTATATGGGAATAGATTAAGGGAGGCCAATGGCCTCCCTTAACTGTTACTCTGATCTGTTTAATTCCTTATACGAAAATGCACTCATTAATATCACAATTCCTATGAAAGTAACTCAGCAAGTTGTTTCTTGAGATTAGATATCTTCTCAAACTCAGTAAACTTATTGTTGATAGTAGCTCTAAAAGTTTTAAGATTTTCCAACGTATCTCCGATTGAAGCTATTATACTATCCAGTTCGTTTAATACATTCCTTTCCATAACGTCCTCACCTCTCAATTCTGATTTTAGGTACTCAGGAATATTATGCGGAATCACATCTTGAACCTTAAACCCTACTGCGGACTCTATGAGCTTACGATACTTATCTTGACGATGATCAGAAGAATTTACTTGATCAACAAATTGCTGTGCTCGTTGTTCATTAGTATTTTCTTTTCTTAAGCCTCCTAATCGTCTTGTAGACAGGGATAACTTGCCATCAGTGTCTATTGACATTACCATTGATTCAACTTTCATTCCAACAAAAATGTATTCATTAACATCTTCCACATATTTATTAGTGATTTCCGATATGTGTAATAAACCACGTTTACCATTAGCAGTTACTACTATAGCTCCGAAATCTAATATCTTAGTTACACAGCCCTGTACGATGTCTCCTACTCTAACACCATTACTATCTATGGACTTAAGTTCTTCAACTACCTTAGGTTCTTCAATCACTTTGGGTTCTTCGATTAACTTATATGCAGGTATATCTTCAAGAGTCCTGGATTTACGAGACATGTAAGACATATATGCACGCCAGGTCCTATGCGGCAATAACTCTTCTAAGTATCTAGAGAGTGCTGTTCTAGACATGATCTTTAATCTTTGAGCAATATCAATGATTTCTTCTTCCCATTCCTCGTAGTACCTATCAGTAGGTGCATTTGTTTTCTCAAGTTGTTCTGCTCTCTTCTTTGACTTAGGGATAGCTTCAGTTATGAGTTTCTCAAATCTAAAATTGAGTTTTGAAAACTCTGCTTTAGCTTTAGAATACTCAGATTGAACTTCTGCGAATGTAAATTCATTCTCTGACGCATAGTCTGCAAGCAGCTCTGTAAGGGATGCCATATCAATTCTATCTTCTATATATCTATATAGGCCAATGTGATCTGATTCTGTCCAATTCATATATCTACTCCTTTCTTTTATACATTATATAATGTATTTATACAATGCACAATGTTTATTTGCCAGTGACCCAAGTCTTACTATCTGGTTCAGGTTTGTAGTAATCAGCAGTAAACTTCTCTGAAGTTGCTTTACCAAGTTGAACCTCTAACTCTTTAGTGGCTGCTTGACATGCTTTGCCTGTAAAGTTCTCAGTAGCAACAGTTGCATTCCCTTGCTTATCTATCGTTACCTTGATTGTTTCTTTAGCCAATATAATCACTCCTAATTTTATGTATAGAGCAGAGTTTTACTCTGCTCTAAATAGTTTCTTCAAATCCTCATAGTTCGAAACACAGCCTGCATTTATTACAACTGGAGATGAAGAGCAAGAAAGTACATTATGAAATTGAGTCCTGCTCTTAAACCCAAGTTTGTCATATCTGTTCTTTAAAACCAGATACTTGGTAGAGCGCTTATCGCTATATTCATCGTATATAGCGATAAGATCACTGAAATGTAATACATTTAGAGGTAGGCTACCAGTGACAAGTTTTATTAGCTCAACCATTTACCAGCGTGTTCCTACAACTACCAAGTTACCATCCGTATTCGTTTCATACTTAACACTGTAACCATTTTTCTTCATCCATGAAGATGTTTTGTGTTTCGTATGGCCAACATTAACAGCTTCAACGAATTCGCCCTGGTTAATTCCAGTACAGAACCAATCAGCAATTAGATCATAGGTGTCATTGCCATCATTAACCCATCCTATTGTGATAGTTTTTCCGTCCTTACGGATACCAAGGTCTACTTTCTTGTCATTCCAATAGCGACTACTGATGGTAGCGTTTCTGACAGGCTCATAACCCATCTCTACTAATGCTTCTGATAGTGCCTCAATAGAGTCTATCTTACAGTCAACAGTTACAAGGTGACTCATGTTACTCCCCCAGTTCTTTACTATATTTCTGTCTTATTGAGGACAGAATATTTGCCCTAAGCTTCTTTAACTTTTCGTAATCTTTCTTACCTTTGTCTGACATCTTTCCGGTATCAAAATCGTTATTCAAGACTTCTACTAGATCCATACAAGCTTCACCAAATTCTTGTATCTGGTGATATACATAAGGGTATACAACTAATTCAGAAATGCTCTCCTGAAAATCTAAGAAGGCAAGACGAATTAATTCTAATTCCTCAGTAGCTTTTTTGATATAAGCATTTATAGCTTCCTTGTTTTCTTTTGGTACTAGGTGATCAATCACAGGACGAGGTCTCTCGTCTTTATCGCTAGGTTCACTAGGTATTTCTTTCTCAGTGAATAAATCGTCAATCATTTTCTTTAATCCGTCATTTTCCTCTGTAGCACCAGACATAAAGCACCTACTTCTCTCTTTTATTTTTCCGCTTTAGTAAGAATGAATTATCTTCTACTGTTGTAGATGCTAATCTAGCTCTCGTTAAACACCATTTTCTAAGTTTGTCTACTTTTTCTTTCATTGTGACAGATAGAGGTTTTGTTGATCCGACAGCGTTTAATATATCTTCTGTGTTTATGTCTCTAGCTCCATTAGTTTTAGAATATACATCAAACATAGCCGCCATTATTACTTGTTCTATTTCTGATCCAGAGAAGCCCACAGTTTCAGATGCTATTACGTTTACGTAGAAGTCTTCAATATTACGACCACGTTTAGTTAGATGAATTTTAGTTATCTCTTCTCTATCAAGTTTGTTAGGAAGATCCAGGAAGAATATCTCATCAAATCTTCCCTTACGAAGCAACTCAGGAGATAATTCTTCTATACTATTTGCAGTAGCTACCACAAAGACTGGTGATGTCTTATCGGATAACCATTGTAGTAGTGTAGACACTAATCTACTGGTGGTTCCTGCGTCTGAGAAGTTTGAACTAGCCATACCAGATAGGCCCTTTTCAATCTCATCAATAAAGAGTATACATGGAGAACAAGCTTCAGCTAACCTGATTGCTTTACGCATATTCTCTTCTGAACTACCTACTATTCCAGCCATCATTCTGCCTATGTCCAATCTGAGTAGTGGCATTCTCCATAAGTTAGATATAGCTTTGCAAATCATTGATTTCCCTGTGCCTGGTATGCCTAGTAAGAGCATTCCCTTAGGAGTTTGTAGCCCATAGCTTTTTGCTTCTTCTGTGAAAGCCTTTGAACGCTGCATTATCCAGTGTTTAAGATTATCCATTCCTCCTATATCGTTAAAGTCATCTGCTTCATCATATAAATCAAGAATACCAGACTTCCTAATTATCTGTTTCTTCTCATTTGAAATAATATCCGGGTCTAAAGTTCCAGATACCACAGTAGATTTAGCAAATACATTCTCTATCTCATCAGCAGTTAAGCCTTGACAGGCTTTAACTACGGAGTCAACATCTATATCTCTATCCTCTATAAAATCCAAAGCTTCATCTACCATCATTGATATATCCTTTACTCCTGGTAACGTATAATCAATAACATGTACTAGTTTTTCTAGTTCAATAGGTATATTGAGCACTGGAGACGTAATAATTATTGGATTATATATTGATTTTGATTCTGTTATATCTCTTAGCTTTCTTACTACCTGGGCATCTTTAAGGAATGAATGATAGTCGCGCAATACGAACATTGTTCCCACATTGTGCTGATCTATTATCTCAAGTATCTCAATCGGGTTAAGCATTATAGGCTTATCAGATCCTGCCAATTTACTTAACCCTGAAGCAAATGTCCATGTAGAGAATTCAAGATAATTGTGTTTAGCTATTTCATGTAATGCTAAATCAAGTCTATGCTCTTCCCAGGTGACAACCCATATAATAGGTTGTCTACTTTTAATCAGGATCTCTAGCTCCTCTGACGGGATCAAACAAAATCCACTCCTTCTTAGCTGACTTTATTGCATGAGCCAATTTAGGAACTACATCCTCCGGTAGTTGACGAGACTCAATTACATTAAAAGCAAATGAAACTGCATCTTTACGATTTTTAATGAGGTCTTCTACATGGCCATGTTGAGTTTCTATAACATTTCCAAGTAAAGCCTTCACTTCATCATTCAAGTCAGAATGACTTATTAATGATGCGTTGCCTGATATAATTGATGGCATAAATAATAAGACATGTACATTGCCTTTGGAAGATATAAGTCTAGCAGCGTACCATTTATTCATTATTATTGGTAAATCAAAACCTGCTCCATTTTCAGTAGGTACTTCATGAAGCTGAGGTATCTGAGCCGTTTCGTTTCTAGAGAAGAAAGCACATAACGCTTTTGCGGGTGTAGTTCCATTTACTAAATAATCTCTATTTAGTAAATTGATTCTTTCGGAAGGATCTAGAAGATCTTCTTTCAAAATATGATTCGGGTTAAGTACAGAACTTCTGTACTTAGGAATAGCTACTGGTACGATGTATTTTAGTACGTAGAAAGACACTTATTTCCCTCCTGTTTCAGTCTTAATTTTCTTAAAGAATTCGACTAATTCTTTGTCCTCGCTAATCCTCATTAGTCTGACGCCTATGTTTGATCTCACCTTATCCCATTTGTTACAAATCCCTGGGCTATTTAAACCATCGGGCCATTTATCTATCACAACGTCTTTATCTATAGGTGAAAGCTTGATAAACTTACCTAGACCGGAGTATTTGTTGTCAGGAGATAAAGTAATCCCGTTGAAGTCAATACATAAATTGATTTTTGGTATTGTGTACTTCATGATTATAGGAACATTCGTATATTTAGTTCCTACGATTTTATCAAAGGCAATATCAACTCCTGTTCCGACAGTAATACTCATCCCTATTGCTTTAGCTATGATTAGACCACTGGTATTTCTGATTATTCCTTGTCCAGAACTAAAATTGTATTCATGATTAGGACTTAAAGCAGGTTTCCCATTCATTATCAACTTCTTACATAGATTTTCTCTGAGCTCAATAATATGTTTTGTCATTTCATCGAGCTCCACAATGAATAGAGAGCTTTTAAATGACTTGCGTAGTATATCAGTAAACTCTTCTTTATCTATGTTGTGAGTAACTTTTTCATCATTATAAGACATTTGTAAAATTACAGACTCTAATAATGGATCATACGAGAGTGACAAATCTGTTTCACAGCTAGATCCATTAGCTTTTATAATGCGGTGTTTTTGTATTACATCTTTTCTTATCTTTGTTCTAGGCAATACTGGTATTTCAGAAATGCTTTCCCAGTTGTCAATTTCAAGTTCATTAATGTCGTCTACCTCCAAAGTACTATATCACCTTCCTTTAGTGTTTGCGGCATATTTATGGCTCTTTGATTTGTACTACCTATCCATAAACCCGGTTTAAATCCTACGCCTTCCACTTTCTTATCGATCATGAATTCTCCATCAACAAGTATATCTATATTGTGGAGGATCGCATCAAGACACATCTGAGTTATAGTAGGTATGTGTGGATCTTCAATGTCACACTGTATATCAAATAGCTCATTACCAGTATAACATATAATAATGAACCCGTGTGATTTAAGTTTAGTAACTAAATCATATAGCGCCAATGTTTGTAGAAATGGTTCACCACCCGATATAGTTACTCTCTTATAAGGAACATTCTTCAATAACAAATCTACTAGTTCATTAACTTTGAAGACATGCATATCACTAGTGTCTTGAAGCTGTGAATTAAAACATCCATCACAGCTTCTAGCACATCCCTTAAAGAATATCTCTGTAGACACCCATGGACCTGCCGTCTTGCAGTGGTATGTTATACCTCCAAGATTAACAGTTAAATTATTGCCAACTAGCATTTCTGACATCTCTCTCTTCATGTTCATAAATGAACAAGTAATCATCGATATATGTTTCAACAGCTATAAATAATTCTGCACTGTCAATCATTTTGCTAGCTATCGTATCTAATTCCTCTACTGTCATCTCTAGTCTAAGTTCATTATTAGCTATTTTAGCTATATAACCAGACAGAGCATCTTCAAATTCTAGCTTTCCCTCTTTAACCATTATCTCAGCATTAGGTTTTAAATTACTGAGCGCAGTTAGTAGTTCTTGATGATCAATATTCTCATCTGTTATAACTACTGTATAAGTCTTCACGAGGTCTCCTCCTTATCCTGCAGCGACAGCTACTTGTTGCCTTCCTTCTGACAATTCTAGTATCTGCCCTCTTGTCAGCGTCAAACCACATTCAGTACAAGAGTATGTAACTGTTATCATAACTGGGTATCCTGTTTCTAGGGAAATTCCATATCTATCACTACCCTCAAACTCTAGACTACCACATTCAGGGCACATAAGTAAATCATTTCTCATCTAGTTTGGCCTCCAGTTCAGCTATTTTGTTATTCAGAACTTCTATCTCTTGTAGAAGTTCTAGTTCATGATCAAGACTTTTAACAACATATATATCTTCATGGTGTTTAAATCCAAATGGTATATACCAATGCTGCTTACCAGCGCTAATCATTTCCCTCTGTACTTTGAGTATCCACGAGAGACTGATCGAGATTGTCTTCTCACCCTTTGACGTGATTGTACCTCTTTCTTTGCATTCCATGAGGTCAGTCGGAGTAGTAATGTCTCCAGGCCGATCTCTAATAGCACCTGAGTTAGGCTGCCTAACAGCGAGGTTCTTGTTAGTGCTCTTGTTCCACTTCTTAGCAACCTTCTTTTCAAAGTCCATCCCCTCTTTCTTCTTCTTTGGCCCAGTCCTGAATGTCTTTTTAACTGGTAGTTTAAGCAACCTTTCACCGTCACATAAATGGCAAAGTGCATTGTTCTTACATTGCTTCCCTATCTCAGGATCGCAGTTAAAGTCCATCTGCTTTACCTCCAAATGCCCTAAGATATAACTTAGTTAATTCGTCTACTTCATGTCTTTCTTCTGGATATACTATTCTACTAAAAGACATGATTCTTGAATTTTGACGTATTGCATTGTCAATATAAGCTATTTCGTTAGGTGTAAAAGAGTATGTAAAAGTTATTCCTCTAGATGTGGAATGAACTTTCTTAGTTTCTTCAGTACTGAGAACTTTTACGTATTTTGTAACTAGGTCATCAGTACATTTATTACAATTATCACATATCTTAGCATATCGCGGTTTCGTTTTTCTATGATGTTGAAGCCACTTCATCGTTATATTCTTCAATTCCGGATGTACTCTCCGCATTTGATATATCTCTGAGCATGTTTTGGTCAACATCAACTGGGTAACAACGCTCATAATATCCTCCTGGACCATAAAACTGTTCTGTAGTTATTATGGTGAGAATAACTTTGTTCTTTATATAAGCTACAAACTCCTTGGTAACTATAACCAGGGCATTTGTTACTGGATCGTGTAATGTTTTCTTTACGTGTTTTCGTAACATCTTTCTTATATGTCTCTTCGATTTGGTGGTGGGCCAATGTTTTTTACCTAGCCTATTTCTAAAGCGTGTTGTAGCATGTCTGCTAGGCTTATTCAATCTTGTGTATAAATACTTTCGCTTCTTTTAATAGTTCTTTAGCTAGTTCATCATTGTAATCCCCCACATAATATACATCCTTAATACCTGCATTAATGATTAATTTAGCACATAATGAGCATGGATGATTAGTAGCATACATCGTTGCTCCTTCTACGCTAATACCGAACTTAGCAGCTTGCACAATAGCATTTTGTTCTGCATGTGTTGCAATACAGAGTTCTTGACGCTCACCAGACGGTACCTGTATCTTTTCTCTTAGACATACACGTCCTGATGAGCATTCAAAGACTCCTGCTGGAGCACCATTGTAACCAGTTGCTATAATTCTTTTATCTCTTACTATAACTGCACCACATTGTCTACGAAGACATGTGGACCAAGCAGCTATTTGATAAGCAACGTCCATAAAACGCTTATCCCATTTGGAACTTATAACATATGGGTTTTCCTCAAACCAATCTTTATGTTGAGGATTTCCAGGATTAAGTTCGATTGCACCATCAGTAGACTTTAATGGTTGAGCTTTAGAACTAATACTATCTAGCTTAGATTTTAGTTTATCAGACATATTCATTCCCCTAAAAATTAGATTCTATTTTCATTAAGCCTAATGCAGTGATTAATCTATTCTGTTTCCCTTCAATGATTTTGACGATACTATTAATAAAAATTAATCTCTCATTTGTTACCTGCTTGATATCAAATAAGTTTATCTTTACATCATCATCACCATATTCCTGAGCAGCAGTTATGGCCCTTGCGGTTCTTGCATCTGGATTACTCCCAGTAGCAGCAGCTAGCTTCTTAGTATTATCAAGTAACTGTGTTATGTTATCGTCACTGACTTTAATGTCAGGATACAATAACATAACATCTGTATACAATGAATCTAATTTAGCTACAAGTGGCTTAGCTGTGCCAGGGTTTATGTCTGGAGGAATAACTATATCCCTTATCCTAGTTTCGAAGTCTCTCTTATGTCTCTCCCATGTAGCCTGTTCCATTATATATCCTCCAATTTACCGAAACAATTCTCGTATTGATCACACTTTTTACAATTGCCCTCATATCCGCATCTCTCGGCATAACTACAGTTATCGCAATGGAATGGAGGATAATAATATCCTATACCGTTGGAAACGCCTTCTGAGTACATTATTTCTCCGCACTTAGGGCATGGTTCATTTATTATTGGATCGTACATTCCCATTACTTAGCCTCCAATAAAGTTATCTAATTCACGTAACATATCAGGTAGTGGAGCATTTCCATCTAGTACATAATCAAATTCAGCGTCATCTAAATCTGTTTCTGATATATGTTCTAGCCTAGACTTGTCTATATCACCGTATAACAGCTCAAGTCTTCTTTCTTGTACCTCAGGAGATACATTAACCCGTACAATTTTAAAGCCAGCTTTCTTCAGTGCGTCGTACTCGTTCTTGTAACGAAGATCATCGACAGCTACTTTCTTATAATCATATGTTGATTCGATTAGATACGTCGTCCATACGTTTGGATCTATGGACCTCATAGCATGACCTATATCTTGAAGTAGAGCTCTATGAAGATCGCTCTTATCAACATTGATATCAAGATCGTAATATTTAGGAAAGACATCTTCAAACAATGATATCATACCACGATCATAGTCCGCAAAACTTTCAAAGAGATCAAACATAACATCATCTATACTAGATATTGTTTTATATATATCCGGCATAAGATCACGCAGTTTTAATTCCTTTGGTACTATATCTGTATCAGAAGAGTATATCAATTTCTCTCCAGACAATAAACGTTCTGCTTCACATAATGTCTTAAAATGAGAACTTATCTCTTTTAGTGGTGTAGCAAAAGCAAGTTTTACATATCCATATTTTTCAGCTAGATAATTAGCTGACACGGTTTTACCAGCACTCATCTTCCCTGAGAATGCAATCATGGACATTCCAACATCTCCTCAATATAAAATAAGGTGGGATATCCCACCTCAACAACTACATTGTTGTAGTTTTCTCTTAAGGTATTCTATTTCTTTTTGCTTCATTATAAGTCTTTTAATTAACTCTTCTGTTAATATACTGACGGACTTAGATTGAAGTGTTAATTCAGATGTAATTAAACTAATATCATCTGTGTCTCCTAAGAACACTATCGTATCTGGCTTGCATCTAGCCTTGGATTTATCAACCCTTATTATACTATTATCTCGTAACTTCTTGATTGCTCGATGTACAGTTGCTGTTGACAGGTTTGTATCTTCAGCCATCTTAGATAATGAAATACTTATTGCTCCATTACTGATATTAGATTTAATATAGTCTTTAATCTTAACTTCAGAATTCTTAAGGTTCATAATTAACACCTCCTCTATTACTATTGTAATACAAAAGATGTTATATGTCAAAGTTTAGTCTTTCTTATCATCACAAGAACAGGGATGATTTGGGAATATAGGATTGCCGCATACTTCGCAGCACACTACATCAGCTGGATCTCCTCCAAATCCTCCGGTAATAGTTTCCATATAAAATCCTCCTATAATAGTGGTAGATGTCTTGTTATTATATCCACTACTTTTTCTTCTCCTAGTATAGACACAGCAGTATATGTTGGTACGCCATGGAACTCGGTCTTACCTGCATCTTGTATCAGACTACACCAAAGATCTTCATCTTTAGCTTTGGTATATATATCTAACAGCTCAGCTTCGGAATCGACTGACACTGCTATCTTTGTTTGTTGTCCTGTTATCCATTCATAAATCTCAGGTGGCACATTCATTGTCATATTATAATGCTTAAGATTCCAATCTTCATCATAATCCTTAGTCGGAAAGTCTGCTTTATCTAGGAATGCTTTTAAGACTGCATGACCAGCTTGAGCCATATATTTACCCTTTCTACATTTCAAATCTTTTCTACAGATTATCATCATCTTAACCACCCAAGTCACTCATCCTTATGTTTAAAGTTTTTGCAAGGACATTCTCCAGTTTCTATCATACAGCTATAATCATTGAAGTTAGCACATTTATCAGTATCTAGTATAAAACTAGTACATCCTTCGCAAATCTGTACGCTAGAAGGAATGCAGTTCTTATCTCTCTCATGTGTACAATTAGTTAGCATGTCTAACCTCCAGTAAACCAATCTGTTCAAGGGTTGGTTTTAATGTATTTACAACTTCGTTTGCTTTCTCTTCTGCTTTACCTGAAATCTTATAATATGGGATACCTTCAGAGTCGAGAAAGCCCTTTATTTTATTGTAGATAGGTATTTGATCATCATCCTTTTGTGAACGTATTCCGTCTTGGAATATAGAGCCAGTAGGTTCAAATAGGAATACAGCATCATAGGATGAGATCTCACGTAATGACATTTCATGTATATCTTTTAGTAGTTTAAAATACATTGGTTTAATGGATTGCTGTTTAGGTAGGTTAGTTATCATTTCCTTAACATATATATAACCAAGGAAGCTTGCGCTATCACATACTACTACATCATGAAGCTTACTAACCATTCTCTCAGTTTCCATCTGACCAAGTATGATAGGATATTGTTGATGGGGATCAATTATAGGATGGGTACCATCATAGTTGTCTCTGATGTACTTACGTGCATATTCTTCAGCAACTTCAGCATTAATACCGTGAGTTTTCTTAAGTATCTTAACTACTTCTCTTGCTGTGGTTGTCTTATCGCAGCTTGGTGGAGCTACAAAACATATTTTAAGTTTTGCCATCATATTCCTCCTTGTTTTTTACATATTCCATGTGTATCATAGGGTCCATAGGAAGGACGCATTTCTCAAAGTAGCCACATCGTGGATTTCCTTCGTTCTGTATAAAATACATACACACACATCCTTCAGTCTTTTCTAAGCAACAATAATTTGTTATATCATTTAATGACCTACTATAGTTAGCACAATCACTAGATACTAATCGCCGTATAGCCTTTATAAGGTCAAATGCCAGATGAAACACCTCTTAACAGTCGTATGAATATGTCTCCAATACAACTTGTCCTAATGCTCTCATACCATCAGAAATCATTTCACAATAAGTTTGTTCGCAGTCTCCTCCAGTACATAATTCAGCGTAGTATATGTCTGCATGTGGATTAAGATTTTGTCTTTCATCTACGCTAAACTCAAGATAATCATGTTCTTCAAGACGTGATAATATAGTTCCTGAATCCATATTGATATTCATGATGTTTTCTACCTTTGTTACACCAACATAACTAGCTAGCCTTTTATCCCATGATGGTCCAAGATCAAGATGCTCAATCATGCCTTGAATGAATTCTTTTTTACTAGTGATGGTTGAAAGTACACCTACAACATAGCATGAGCTAGAGCTATTTGTAACAAAATCAAGTCTTATCTTCATTATTACACCCCGTAGTTTTCAGTAACAAATATAGATACATTATCGTCTTTATAAGTGTTATCATGTACGTTATCATATAGGAAGTCCCATGGAAAGCTCCACGTATCACGTTGAGTTCTATATATCGTGTAACCTTCATTAACCAACTGTATACAATATTGATATGACTCCAATATTTCATAGTTAGGGATATCGGCATAGTATTCTTGTACCTGCTCGACTGTAGTAATGGGAGCATTCACTATTAGCTCAATTTCCTCTTGCGAATAACCTATTTCCTCTTTATAGTATTTCATAGTATCATCGTTTATTGTAATACTATCAAGAATCTCATGAGCTAATTTACGTATCACAAATGAGCCAAATCCTTGTTGAGTATTCCCACCTAAGAGGGCTGCTAGTAACCCTTCTTCTGTAAGTTCGATATTCCTAACTCCTATAATGTAACTAGAGCTAGAGCTGTTAGTTACAAAGTCGGTTCTTATCTTCATTTCAACCTCCTAGTTATTCTCTATGATATCATATTGTCTAAGATCTTTTGATTCAGTAGGAATACCCATGCTGGTTATCTGTTCGGCTACTATCTCTTTAACCTCATTATAGGTTTTATTAGAATAACGAGAAACAGTATAAGGAAGATCACATCCAGCACATGGTCTTTCGTATTCGAACGTGTATACTTGTACATCCTTAGCTATTGTGTTTACGGTATGATCCAGTAGTTCGCTAAATCCATAGTTGTCTATATACCAATCTATGAACTTGAGATCCTTATCGTACTTCTTATCTTGTTCATAACTGTCTTTTAATTCATCAACCAGATAAGCGAAAGTTATCGTGTTCATAACAAGTTTCTTTAATTCTTCTTCCCTAACATTAACTCCTAGTAAGCAGTAACTAGTTGAGCTACTATTGGTTACGAAGTCTGTACGTATTTTCATAATTTCCTCCTATGAATAATCATCGAACTCAACAACATTTAATGGAATACCTAACAATTCCATAAAGTCTGACATGTAACCATTATCCATTGTGGTAAACCCATGAATGAATTCAGCTCCATCTGTTACACTCCAATAGTCTCCGCTGTACTCTTTACCACCGAACAATGATTTATAAAGATCATGCTCACTGTAATCTATTATAGCTCTAGCTTGTTCAGCGGTTATATCTTTCTTCATAATAACAAAACTAGATGAGCTACTATTGGTTACGAAATCTGTTCTTACTTTCATACTTATCACATGAGTCCTTTCAATATATTTTCATCTTTGGTATCTATCTTGGTCAATGAACTCGAACACCACCAACGATCATCTAGATCACATGTATCTTTTCCTATATATTTTATTAGTACGCCTTGTCTTCCACATTCGACCTTATCGCAATCAGTAAAGATGCAGTCTTCTGTATTGATTACTATATGTGCTTTATTATAAAGCATAATGATTTCATCAATATCAAATCGCATTATAGTTTCTCCTTAGTACTATGTCAAGCAGAATTGGCCTATAGTTAATTAATTCTACACTAACACACCTATGTGTGTTAGGATTAAGTCCTGTAGGTTGACTATGTGTATGACCATGTACATTAATCCATTCAGGTTCAATTGGTACGGGTTCGTGAGATAAAACTACCCACTGCTGTCTTATTAATCTATGTATAGGGCTATCATAATAATTCTCAAACCCAGCTTTCTTCCAGAATGTTGGAGTTTTCTTGTCATGATTGCCCTTGATTAATCTTTTCCTTCCATTAAGTCTTCCTACGAGTTCAATGATCCTGTCAGAGCCGCATAATGCGAAGTCTCCAAGAACCCATACTATATCTTCATCTGATATAGTCTCGTTCCAGTTATGAATTAAGAACTCGTCCATCTCTTCTACTGAATAACATGGACGAGGTTCGTATTCTAAGATATTGCGATGACCTAGATGTAGGTCAGCAATTACAAACTCTTTCATTTAATCACCTATTTCTTGTAGGGGATAGCATATCCTTCTTTGATTAGCAGATCATTAAAGTTAATGCCATTAATCAGTACTTCACAGAGCCATCTACCAAATGAGTCTGCCTTATATGTCCTCAGAGTAACTTCATTACCATCTAGATGAAGACAAGTAAAGTCTCTGGCTGCATCTCCTGCTAGGCTATTTTCACCATGCATTTCAGGACAGTTAACTCCGAGTAGTCTAAATCTTAATACCATTTTGGTATAGAAACCAACATCTACTTCGGCATCAATCGTATCTCCGTCTACAACGTTGATTACTTTAGCTTTGTATTCATACATCGGCATCATCTCCAAGCGTTGTAATAAAATCTTTATATTCATCACAATGTGCATAACAAGAATCTACACTTGTGAAGTAAAATCCTTTACAATCATGACATGGGCACATATTATCACCTACCAGTCTGTATGTTCGGTTATACTAAAATCTGTTACATCAACATTATCCCATTCATCTATAGGAATAGAGAATGCTTTGTCTCTAGCTTCATCAACATTATTAGCCTCTACTTCAATCGAAACTGTTACTTCTTGTATCACGAGGTATTTACTCATAATAGATGCTCCTTAACGCCAAGTACGATGTTTTTCAGCTATCCATTCTGCTCCATCATAGTCTACAATTTCCCAGTCTACATCATCTGGTATTTCGACAACCTTAATATTACTGTAATGAGTATTTGCTTCTGTTCCTAGTTTTTCAACAATAGCTATAATATCAGGATTGAGCCTAACTCCTTCTTCAATCATCTTATATTGAAAGCAGTAGTTATCTCCATCACCGTACCAAGGTTTTTCCTTGGGTTTGTTTCTAGTTCTCTTAAAGATTTTGGCATCAGATTCAACTGCAATGAAGCTTTCAGTTTCGAATACTGACCATCCAATACTTATCAACTCTTCATACACTTTATCAGAGAAACCAAATCCACCATGAGATGTATTGATCAGTATTTTCATTCCTTCTCCTCCTCAGCAATCAGCATTTTGGCGAACTTTATACCCGCATTAAATGCTTCTTCAGTAGTAGGATCTGTTTTACCGAATATTGGATGTTCTACGTTAAATAACTCCTGTATTCTATGCTTTTCATCCTTACTAAGATACCCAGTTAGATACCCTATAAGATTCTCGGCATTGTCATTTTCCATTTTGTACAGTCTTATAAACTCTGCAGCTTCCTCAGGAGAAGTACATGATACAACAGAGTTTATTAAATCACCAACAGAAACTATTTCTTTATCATTCCAAATCATATTATCATCCTTTCCTTACTGGTACACAATACTATGGATGGCTCAAGTGGACAACCGCCCATACATTCACTATGGTTTGGGCATTGTGGACAAGCCTCTACTAGCTTATTGCGAAAAGCTTTAAACTCATCAGAGTTCCATGCTTCCTCTACAGTCTTTCCTCTTAGTGATACACCATACTTACGTTGTTGATCAAAACTGCAAGGTACCATGACCATATCAGCGCCTATATAACAGCTAAAACGTCCACCTTCACAGGTATCTACCGAATCGACTAACACCGATTCCTTAGCATAGTTAAGTATACCAGGTACTGAGCAACTGTCAAACCCAATTTTAAATGGATGTTTGTCCATTGCTACTTTAAAGAAGTTTTTAATCTTTTGCTCATCTCTGAGTACAAGCTTATCTGAACCACATCCTACTGGCTTATGCATCAAAAAGATTATTGCATTAATACCTGCTGGGAAGGCATTGCGTTTAAGCCTATTAGTAGCTTCCTCAATGCTATCTTCTGAGAGTACATAGTGGATATTAGTTTTGCAACCAGCTTGGAGGAATAAATCAATTGCTCTATATGTATATTCTTTACGGTAGAATGATACAGCAACAGCACCACAGTACTGCTTAGTTAACTGGGCTATGCGCTCATCTACTCCAATACCACTTGTGGTATAATTAGGTATAACACCAGAGTCCCTTGTATACTTTAAAATCTCTTCAAAGTTTTCATGTTCATCAGGACTTCCAGCACCACCAAGTGCAACCTGGAACACCTTACCATGGAACTGATCAATTATAGTTTTATAATCCTCCAGTGACATATTTTCACCTTCAGACTTCTTACCCTGGTAACACCCAACATCACATAAATGTGCGTTCTTACAGCGGCCCATGATTCCCAGATCTAGTAATTCCGGGTAATCTGTCATAAACGGGTTAACACCAGTATCTTTTCCATTTTCTATGATACCTGTACGCAAGTATGAACCATTTTCTGAGTTGAATATAGATAAGAATCTATTCTCACTATCTAATTTCTTTCTTACTGAAGCATCTTGTTTTATGATAATCATATGTACCTCTCCTTTATTTTAAGCTTTCTGAAGTACTACTACTGATGCGAAATAAGAGTATGGCCAACGATCTATTCCAGTACCCATGCCTGCTGCTCTCATTGGTGTGCAACTTGATACGCACCAACCTTCTTCTAGTAATTGATTTAATTCGTCTTCATTAGTTAATAGCACATCATTAGGTGCCATTCTTACAGTTAGTATAAATACTCGTTCCTTTATTCATATCCCAACCATTCTCTAGATTCTAGTTCCCTAACTTCAGAACTTACATACTGTGTACATATTGGACCATGTGTAATTCCCTTTGTCATCAGAGTAACTCTCTGCTTTGTACATCTATTTATTTTACTGAATAATAATTGACATGCAAAGCTGATAGGGCATTCATAAGTTCCAGATATTACTGCTAGTTTACCAATATTATTTGGAACCAAACCCATATATGTAACTATCTGATCTAGTTCAAACATTGGTGTATCCATGTTATTCAATCCATGATGTTACTATGTTGTCTACGGGTGCATCTTTCTTTAACTTCTT